>Ga0209517_10000188_pt1 | contig 111928 bp, 93 predicted proteins | sample PeaSoiMetSII2010_FD_187695 | JGI IMG/M metagenome (GOLD analysis project Ga0209517, IMG submission 187695) | Peat soil microbial communities from Weissenstadt, Germany - SII-2010 (SPAdes) (version 2) | ecosystem: Environmental > Terrestrial > Soil > Wetlands > Peat | place: Germany...
GTTCACGTTTACCGATCCGCGCGGCACTCAGGACTTCGACGTCGTCAATGTCCTGATCAACAACTTCCTCGACGGCCGCAACGCTTGTTACCTCGCCTACAGCCGCAGCGCCGGCGTGCTGTACCTGGTGGCGAACGACGGCGGCACGCTGCTCCCGCTGGCGCTCAACGGATCGGGCAGCGTCTCCAACGGCCAGTGCACGGTGACCGGCGCCGGATCCTCCGCCAATTTTAGCGGCAACAATCTGACCCTGACGCTCAACCTGAGCTTCAGCGCCGCCTTTGCGGGGAACAAGGTCATCTACATGGCCGCGCGCGACCTCCAGGGCGGCAACTCGGGATGGCAGGCGCTCGGCACTTTGGGCGTTCCCGGATTTGCGACGTTTCCCTCGGCCACGGCGGTGATTCCGGGCCGCGCCACAGGCTCCAACCAGACGTTCAACTTCAGCTTCACCGACACCAAGGGAGTCCAGGATCTGGGCGTGGTGAACGTCCTGATCAACAATTTCCTGGACGGCCGGCAGGCCTGCTACATCGCCTACAGCCAGCCATTCAAAGTGTTGTACCTGGTGGGCGACGCGGGCGGAGGATTGTCGGCGGGCCTGACCCTGGGCGGCTCGGGCAATGTGGGCAACAACCAGTGCACGGTGAACTCGGCAGGCTCGTCGGCGGCCGTCAGCGGGAACACGTTGACGCTGACGCTGAATATCGGTTTCACCAGCGCGTTCGACGGCAACCGGGTGATCTACCTTGCGGCGCGCGACTCGGCCGAAGCCAATAATTCGGGCTGGCAGGCGCTCGGGTCGATTACCGTGCAGTGACCGGTTTCGGCCCTGCTCCCTTGGCGGAGCGTGGTTCGCCAAAGTACCGGATGAAAAATCAACTTGACTTTTGGATCGCGGAGAGTATTATAGTTTGAGTTTTCAACTAATGTAGGTCTGTGTATCTTGCTTGGAGGGGTCTAAGCACATGAAAAAACCACGCCGTTTTTCCATTGGGGCCGCCGCGTTGTTTCTGGCCCTCAGCGCTCTTACAAATTTGACAAGCGCCCAGGTTCTTTATGGGTCGCTGACCGGCAACGTGACCGACAGTACCGGCAGTTCGGTGCCCAACGCCCGAATTGAGGCGCTGAACGTCGCCACCGGAATCCCCAGGCGGGCCGTCACCGACGACCGCGGCGTATACCTCATCAGCGACCTTCAGCAAGGCGTCTATAAGGTGACCATCACGGCGGCATCGTTCGGGACAGTCATCGAGCAAGGCGTCGCGGTGGATGCTAACACCGTCCGCCGCGTCGACGCACAACTGCAACTGGCGCAGGTGAACGAAAGCGTCACGGTGGATGCGTCGGCGGTGGCGCTGCAGACGGACCGGAGCGACGTCAGCGCCGAGATCCGGACCGCGGAGATCACCGAGCTTCCGACCAACAGCAACGCGACACGGAACTTCCAGAGCGTCTTTCTTCTGGTGCCGGGTTACACGCCGCCTTATTCGACGCACTCGGAAGCCGGCAACCCGCAGGCTGCCCTGGGAACCAACGTGAACGGCGCGTCGTACAACAACAACAACACGCGAATCGACGGCGTGAGCGACCTTTACCCCTGGCTGCCGGAGATCGTCGCCTACGTGCCGGCGGTGGAAGCCATCCAGACGGTCAATGTGGTTACCGCGAGCTTCGACGCCGAGCAGGGCATGGCGGGCGGTTCGGTGGTAAACGTGACCATCAAGTCGGGCACCAACCAGTTCCACGGCACGGCTTGGGAATTCAACACCCTCAGTGCCCTGAAAGCCAGAAACTATTTCTATTACGGCGCCTCCAACCCCAAGAACATCATCAACCAGTTCGGCGGCAACTTCGGCGGCCCCATCAAGAAGAACAAACTCTTCTTCTTCGCGGATTGGGAAGAGACCGATAAACGCGCCAACGTCTCCGCCCTGGAAACGGTTGCCACCGACCCGCTTCGGCAGGGCAACTTTTCCGCGACCGGCACGAACATCTACGATCCGAATTCGGGAGCCTCCAACGGCACCGGGCGCACGCCCTTCCCGAACAATACGATTCCCTCGGCGCGATTCGCTTCCGCGTCGCAAAAGATGATTGCGTTGATGCCCGAGCCAAACCAGGTATCGGCTTCCGCCACGCCCACCAACGATTACTTCGGCAGCGCCGACTATGCCTCGACGCACCACAACATCGACACCAAGGTCAACTGGAATCCGAACGAGAAGAGCGCCGTGTTCGCCCGCTACGGAATTTCTCCCAGCCGAATCTTCGATCCCCCCGGACTGGGGGCGGCCGAGGGCAACACCCTGGACGGCGGCCAGCCCGGAACGGCGACCGGCCGCGTGCAGAGCACGGGCGTGGGCAGCACGTATACTTTTTCGCCCACCCTGGTGGCGGATGGAAGCGTGGGCTATACGCGCCTGAGGCTGGACGCCGAGAACGTCGATATCGGAACCAACTATGGATCGAGTGTCCTGGGCATTCCGGGCACCAACGGATCGTACTATCTGGATGGCGGGTATCCCAACTTTGGAGTCACCGGCTTCTCTTCCTTCGGGAATTCCAACGTCTCCAATCCGTTCCTGTTCCGGGACAACGAATACAACGCGGCACTCAATTTCAGTTGGATCAAAGGGTCTCATTCCTTGCGATTTGGCGGCGAGTTTCAGCACTTCGCCATCAACCATTTCCAGCCCCAGACCTCGTTTGGCCCGCGCGGCGGCTTCACCTTTTCCGGAGGCATCACCTCGCTCAATGGCGGGCCCGCATCGAACCTGTATAACGCGTGGGGGGATTTTCTCCTCGGCCTGCCGCAGCAGATGGGCATCTCCACCGAATACATCAATCCGGCCACGGTCCGGCAGTCGTCGTACGCTTTCTACGCCCGCGATCAGTGGCAGGTGAACCGGCGGCTGACGGTCAGCTACGGAATCCGGTACGAACTCTATCCTTTTGCCACCCGCGACAACTACGGCGCCGACATTTACAACCCCGTAACCGGAATCGTCTGTCTCGGCGGGGTCGCCGGCAATCCGCACGATTGCGGCGTGAACGTGGGCAGTGGCCAGGTGGCCCCGCGCATCGGAATCGCCTATCGCATGAATCCGAAAACCGTGCTCCGGCTGGGCTACGGCGTGAGCATCGATCCGAACAGCTACCGGGCCATGCGGGATGCCTACCCGGCAACCATCGCGGAGTCGATCAGCGGCGCCACCTCCTACCAGGCCGCCGGCTCGCTCGCAACCGGCATCCCGCCCATCGTTGGTCCGCTGCTGTCGCAGGGCAGTTTTCCGCTGCCGACCACCATCACCACCACCACCTACCCCGCGAACTACCGGCGCGGATACATCGAATCGTTCAACGCGACCCTCCAGCGCGACCTGGGGATTTTCACCATCCAGGCCGCGTACGTGGGCTCGCTCGCCATCCGCCACACCGCCGACATCAACATCAACGCGGCCGGCCCTGGCGGAGGCGTCGCCGGGCAAGCGTATTATGCCATCACCGGACAGACCACCGCCATTACGGAAAGCACTCCGTTCAACAATGCCAAGTACAATTCCCTGCAGACCCAGTTGACGCGGCGGCTGGGATCGGCCGGCTTATTCGGGATCACCTACACGTTTTCCAAAGCCATGGATTACGGGGATAACGATGACTCGGGGCTGACTTGGGCGTGGATTCCCATGTACCTCCGCAACTATGCCTTGGCCGGCTTCGACCGCCCTCACAATTTCCAGGCTTACTGGAATTACGCGCTGCCGTTCGGCCATGGAAAATCCCTGGCGTCTCACGGTGTGGCGGCGGTTCTGGCCAGCGGGTGGCAATTGAACGGCATTTTGAGCCGGTATAGCGGGACGCCCTTCACGGTCGGCTCGTCCGGCAGTTCTCTGAATGCGCCCGGCAATACGCAAACCGCCGAACAGATCCTGCCGTCGGTGGCCATTGAGGGAGGACACGGAATTGGCGCCAATGGCGCTTCGTACTTCAATCCGCTGGCGTTCGCGCCCGTCACCACCGTCAGTTTCGGCAACAGCGGCCGGGATATTCTTCGCGGCCCCGGTGTGTTCAACGTGAATGCGAGCCTGTTCCGCAACTTCCGGTTGACGGAGCGCTTCCAACTGCAATTCCGCGCCGAAGCATTCAACCTGACGAACACCCCGCAGTTTGGAAGCCCCGGCGCCACGGTGACTTCGGCCACGTTCAATGCGGACGGCAGCGTCAAGTCGCTCAACGGCTATACCCAGATCACCTCGGCCAGCAATGAGCGCCAGCTACGGTTCGCGCTCCGGCTCTCGTTCTAACCTGGCCGCGCGCGGCCTATTCGTCAAGCCTCTAAGCTTTTTCTCGGCCCCGCCGATCTATCTGGTATGACAGTTCGTCCGGACCCTGGTCAACGGCCGGCCATCCGGCAACTCACCGGCATACGCTGGTTTGCTGCGCTCCACGTGGTGTTCTTCCACTACGCGCCCGCGATGCCATGGCTGCCGCGGCAGATCGGGGAGAACGGCTACATGGCGGTGGGCCTTTTCTTCATCCTGTCCGGGTTTGTACTGGGCTACAACTATGCGGATCGGCGGTTCGACAAGGGACGGTTCTGGCTGGCTCGTTTCGCGCGCATCTATCCCGCATACCTGCTGGCATTCGTGCTGATGGGGCCGGCTGTCGCGGCGCGGCTTTGGCACGCACATCCGATGAGATTGGCGGCCACGGGACTGGCGGCCGGTGGATTGGTGCAGGGCTGGTTCCCGGGCCTGGAAACGGTGTGGAATGGCCCCGGGTGGTCGCTTTCGAGTGAGGCGTTCTTCTACTTGATCTTTCCGGTGATTCTGCCGTGGCTCTCGCGTTTCTCGCGTCGCGGCTTGTGGCTGATGGGCGTGGGCGCCTGGATCGCGGCCCTGGTTCCGCCCGCGGTTGCGCTCGCACTGGGCGGCAATCGCACCGCCGGAGCGGTGCAGTACATGCCGGTGTTTCGAATTGCGGAATTCGCCATGGGGGTGACGGCCGGCCTGATGTTTCTGAGGGCGCCCGGCGGAAGTCGGGAATCCCGATGGTTGATGCCGGTGTCGGCGGCGCTGGCGATCTTCGCCGCTTTCTCGCCGGCATACGTTCCGGGCGACCTCCGCGGAGCGCTGGCGGCGGCGCTTTTTGCGGTGCTGGTGTATTCCCTGTCCGCCAGCGACGGCGCCTTCAGCCGTTTCCTGGCATGGCGTCCCGTGTACCGGCTGGGCGATGCCAGTTACGCGGTCTACATTCTGCAATCGCCGGCCATGGCGTATTTCCTGCTGGCCACGCAAGGCATGCAAGCGACCGGGGCCCGGGCGCCGCTGGGATGGACCCAGTTCGCGTTGTACGTGGGGTTCCTGACGGCGGCCTCGCTGGCTTGCTTCACCTGGCTGGAGGCGCCCGCCCGCCGCTGGATCACGGGCCTCGACAGGCGCAAGGTCAAGACCTCAAGGGCGGCCGCCGCGGACCTCGAATACGCTCTGGCGGCGCCGCAAAACCGGGGTAGCTGGTAGCCCTACCGCTTCGGCACCGACACCGTGATGTTGCGGTACCGGATCACGCCCTGATGGTCGCCCTGGAGGAAGAACGGGCCGGGTTCGCCCTCGTTGCTGTCGAGCGCGCCGCCGGTAATGCCCGGGATCTCCACGTTGTCGTGGATCTTGACGCCGTCGCGGATGACGGTCACGGTTCGTCCGACGAACGTGATGTCGAAGGTGGACCATTCCCCGAGCTTCCTGGTGAAAGCGGCGGGCGCAAAATGGCCGTACACGGCGCCCATCTCGTGGCTGGGAACGGTTCCTCCTTCGGTTCCGACCTGAATCTCGTAGCGGCCGCGCAGGTAGATGCCGCTATTCCCGCCCTCCGGGCAGTTCACCTCGGCGTGCAGCTTGAAATCATCGAACTTCCGGGTGGTCTTGATATTGGCGCCGCCGTGGGCGGGATTGTCGTTGACCAGTTCTCCATCGCGGGCCAGCCAGTGACTGTTTTTCACGTCGCCAACCGGCTCCCAGCCGGTCAGGTCTTTGCCGTTGAACAACGGCTCGGGATCGGTCCAGGCTTCAGGCATCGGCCGCTGCAGGTCGGGGGCGCGCACGCCGGCGATTTGTGTGTCCGACGCGTCTCCGCGCTTCTGCACTCCGGTGACCTTGCTGCCGTCCGTGGTCAGGTCCCAGGTCGTCTCGGGACCGCGTCCGGCCGGCGTCACGGTGATGATCAGGTGCGAGCCATCCATCTTCGCCCCGACGATCGCGCGGACGGCGCCGCCACCCGGCTGGATACGGCCGTCCAGCCTGCCGTCCTTTTCCACGATCTCCATCCATTGATTGGCCGTGCTGTGCGGCGAGGTTACGGTAAGATCCCACCGGCCGAGAAACGGGTTCTTCGCGGCCTGCGATCGGGCGGGCGCCAGCAGCGCGGCGGCGATGGTCAAGACAAAACAGAGCGGCTTCATCACCGCATAGTGTAACGTTACTCGCGGCCGTATCCGATATGGGTTCCAGGTATTTGCAGAGGCAATACGTCTGCCCTGCACTTCTTGCCTTATGGGCAGCAGGACTTGCACCCACTTCGGGAGGCCTCCAGTGTCCACCGTGGGTTCACAGTTGTTCCCATACTTTCAGCTTTGGTCTCCAATCTGCTCTTGATGGAGAGAAGGTGAAACATGGTAACCATATTGATCGTCGTTCTACTGTTGTTCGTGCTCGGTGGTGGCGGGTGGGGATATTCTCGTTGGCGCGGGTAGCGTCCACTGGCGGCTCGATCCAGACTCGGGCCGTTGGCCCCGTCACTTCACATGCCCATCACGCGTGACGGGCGGAAGTCCTGAACCTACGAAAGGAGCTGTGCAATGTTTCTGACGCTGTTTGCTATTCTGCTGGTACTGTGGCTGCTGGGATTTTTCGCGTTCCACGTTGCCGGTGGACTGATTCACCTTTTGTTAATAATAGCTGTGATTTCCTTGGTGGTGCACTTCTTCAGAAGGGCGTAGCAGACTTGGAGGCACTCGCAGGAGTACGCCGGTCACACCTCGAGATTGACGGGCGCGATGAGCGGCGAGACGGCCAGGCCGGCGTCCAAGGTGTAGCCCTCGACTTCGCCGGACTCCGTGCTGTAAACCATGAAGCTGGACAGCACATCGGTCCTGCCGCCGTCGGCCCCAAACGTGGCGCCCATAATCGAGCCGGGATTGATGGCCAGCGTGCCGCCCACCCGCGCGACTTCGTACACGTGGTTGTGCCCGAAACACACCACGTCGAACTCGCCCGAAGCGGCAATGGCGCGCGCGATGTTGTCGTAATGGTTCACCGCCACGCGCCTGCCGCCCAGCTCGCCGCGAAACATCTCGCCGTGAATTTGGATGTGGCCGTACTTCCGCGCGTTGGCGGTGATGCGGAACAGGTCGCCGTCGTTGTTCCCGAACACGATGTGGATCGGGTTCGCAAAGGCGCGCCCCATCTGGTGCACGATGAACGGCGAGCAGAGGTCGCCGCAGCAGATCAGCGCATCGGCGCCGCGCACGGAGTCGAGCGCGGCCGCGAGCTTCCAGATGTTGTCGTGAATATCCGATAGAACGGCGATTCGCATGAGTGCCTCACGCGCCGCGCCGCAGCTTGGCGGCGAACTTCCGGCGGAATTTCGCGACCTTGGGCGCCACCACAAACGAGCAGTACGGCTGCCGCGGATTGTTGCGAAAGTACTCCTGGTGATAATCCTCGGCACGGTAGAAGGCCGTCGCTGGCCGGACTTCGGTGACGATCGGCCGGCTCCAGATTCCCTGGGCGTGCAGTTCGCGGATCAGCTCTTCGGCCACTGCGCGCTGCCCTTCGTCGTGATAGAAGATAACCGAGCGGTACTGCGGGCCCGAGTCGTTGCCCTGGCGGTCGCGCGTGGTCGGGTCGTGAATCGCGAAGAAGACCTCGAGCACTTCGCGATACGGCGTCACCGCCGGGTCGAACGTCACCTGCACGACCTCCACGTGCCCCGTCGTGCCGGTACAGACGTCGTGGTAGCCTGGGTTCTCGACGTGGCCTCCCATGTAGCCGGACACCGCCGAGACCACGCCCTCCATGACGTTGTACACCGCTTCCAGGCACCAGAAGCAGCCTCCTCCCAATGTCGCCGTTTCGTGCATGTTCCCCTCGCGCGCCCGATTCGGCAAGCCGAACGCCTGCCGCCCTACTGCATCTGCACGACCACGGTCACGTTGGCGGTGACCGTGACCGCGCCGGTTTGGATCGGGGTACTCGCGGCGGCGCCGGCCGCCACGCCGGGCGCGTAGACCGGCGTGTACGTAGACCCCTCCTGGGCCGAGACCACCGCGCCCGTGTGGGCGTTCAGTCCCGCGGCGATCGCCGCGGCATAGGTCAGCGCCTGCTTGGCCGCCTGCGACAGCGCCTGCGCGACGAACGGATCGGGATTGCGGAGGCCGAACGTCACGCCCCCGACATTGTTCGCCCCGGCCCCGTTTGCCGTGTCGATGAGCTTGCCGATGATCGAGAGATCGTAAGTGGTCACCAGCACGCTGTTGCTGGCGGTGTAGCCCACGATGGTTGCCGGATTCGCGTTGTTGTAGCGCGGGGAGACCGAGTACGAGGTGGTCTGGATGGTCCCGTTGGCGCCCAGAACCCCGCGAATGGCCGCCTGCACCGTGGTGGAAAGCGTGGCATTTTGTTGGGCCGCGTCCTGCGCGGTGATGCCTTGCGTTACGACCCCGATGGAAATACTGGCCTGGTCCGGGTTGACGCCGAGGCTGGCGTTGCCGGTGGCCTGGACGGTGCCTGCCGCAGCCTGGGCGAACAGCGCGGCAGTGGTCACCAGGCAGACAGAAAGAGTTCGTATCAGTTGCATGTTTCAACTATACGCCAGGGGGCGGCGTCCGGTTTGTGGAGATTTTGGCCGTACCGCAACTTGCGGGCGGCTATTGGAGTTAAATAGGTAAGAGGGTAAGAGATGCGCCAAAGAGCACTCGTTGGGCTGGTATCGGTCTGTTGTCTGGCTGCGTTTCCGGTGGTGACCGCCTGGGCCGGCAAAACCAAAACCAGCAATACGCGCCAGTTCCTCAAAGAGATTCCCAAGAACGAGAGGATTCCACAGGCCCTGAACCGGCTGACCTTCGGCCCGCGGCAGGGCGACGAAGCGGCGGTGCGCACCCTGGGCCTCAAGAAGTGGATCGAGGTCCAGATGCACCCCGAGCGCATCCCCGAAAACCCCATCCTTCTGGAGAAGCTGAAGACCCTCGACACCTTGCAGATGTCCAGCGAACAATTGGTGCGAAACTACCCGTCGCCGCAGATGGTGCGCCAGATGGTGGCCGGGCAGATGCCGTTTCCGGCCGATCCGGACCGGCGCATGATGCTCGAGAAACTGGTGGCCAGAACCGAGCGCAAGCAGGGTGACGGCAACGGCGTAACTCCCAACGCTCCGGAAGCTCAGCCGCTCGCCGAACTTCTGACGCCCGTCCAGATTCGCTCGCTGCGCACGGGCACGCCGCAAGAGCGGCTGGCCGCGTTCCAGGCGCTTCCCCGCGACAAGCAGGCGGATGTGATCACGGCCCTGCCCGGCGGCATCCGCCAGGGCCTGTTCCAAATCGCGCCGGCCGAAATGCGGCGCCGGATCGAGATGGCCAACGGCCCTCAGCAAGTGGTGGCCAGCGACCTGACGCAAGCGAAGCTCCTGCGCGCCATCTACAGCGACCGCCAGCTGGAGGAAGTCCTGACCGACTTCTGGTACAACCACTTCAACGTCTACCTGGACAAAGGCGCCGATCATTACCTGGTCACCGAATACGAGCGCGAGGTGATCCGCCCGCACGTTTTGGGCAAGTTCCAGGACATGCTGGAGGCCACGGCGAAGAGCCCCGCGATGCTGTTTTACCTGGACAACTGGCAGTCGGTGGGACCGAACGCACCGGGAGGCCGTGGAGGCGCGGCAGCCAAGGGCCCGCGCCGCGGCCTGAACGAAAACTACGGCCGCGAGCTTCTGGAGCTGCACACGCTGGGCGTGGACGGAGGCTACACGCAAAAAGACGTCACCGAAACGGCGCGATGCTTCACCGGCTGGACCATCAATCAGCCGCAGCGCGGGGGCTCCTTCACGTTTAACGCGCGGCTGCACGACAACGGCGAAAAGACCGTCCTCGGCGTGACCATCCCGGCCGGCGGCGGCGTCGGGGACGGCGAAAAAGTGCTGGACATCGTGGCGCATCATCGCTCGACCGCGCGCTTCATCTCGAGGAAGCTGGCCCAACGCTTCGTGGCCGACGATCCGCCGGCGGCGCTGGTGGAGCGCATGGCCCAGACGTTTCTCAAGACCGATGGCGACCTGCGCGCAGTGATGGCGGCCATGCTGAACTCCAGGGAGTTCTGGTCGGAGGGCGCGTGGCGCAGCAAGATGAAATCGCCGCTCGAGATGGTGGCCAGCGCGGTGCGCGCGGTCGCGGGAGACGTGGACTATGCTATGGCGTTGGCCAACCAGGTGGCGCAGCTCGGCCAGCCGTTGTACCGCAAGGCGGAGCCCACCGGATACTCCAACTCGAGCGAGGCGTGGCTCAACTCGGCCGGCCTGCTGGCGCGCATGAATTTCGCCCTGCAACTGGCCAACAACCGGGTTCCGGGCGTGAAAGTGGAGCACGCGGACCCCGTGGAGGCGAAGACCCTGGGTTCACCGGAGTTTCAGAAACACTGACATGACTACTCGACGCATTTTTCTCCGCAATTCGGCACTGGCGATGGTGGGTGTGGGCTCCGCGCCTCTGTGGTTGAAGCGCGCCCTGTACGCAGCCGACGCGCCGTCGCCGCGCAAGAAGATCCTGGTCGCCATTTTCCAGCGGGGCGCCGCCGATGGCCTGAACATCGTGGTGCCGCACGGCGAGAAGGCCTACTACGACCTGCGGCCGACGATTGCGGTCCCGCGGCCCTCCGCCGGGGGCGACAGCCGCGCGGACGCTGCCGTCGATCTCGACGGATTCTTCGGACTGCACCCGTCTCTCGCGCCCCTCAAGCCGCTGTTCGATCAGCAGCACCTGGCGATCGTCGACGCCGCCGGCTCGCCCGACCCGACGCGCTCCCACTTCGACGCGCAGGACTTCATGGAGTCCGGCACGCCCGGATTGAAGGCCACGCACGACGGCTGGATGAACCGCGCGCTGCCCAAGGAGACGGGCAAGGTGTCGCCGGTGAGGGCCGTGGCGCTGGGGCCGACGCTGCCGCGCTCCCTGGCCGGCGACAACGCGGCGATCGCGCTCCAAAGCATTCCCGCGTTCCAGGTGCGCGACCCGCAGGCCGCCGCGCAGTTCGAGCAGATGTACACCCAGAGCAAGGACCCGCTGCTACGCGCGGCCGGGCGTGAGACATTCGAAGCCGTCGCCATCCTGCAATCGATCCAGAAGCAGCAATACACGCCCGCTGGAGGCGCCGAGTATCCGCGCGGCCGTTTCGGCGACAGCCTCCGCCAGATCGCGCAGCTCATCAAGTCCGACGTCGGCGTGGAGATGGCCTTCGCCGACATCGGCGGCTGGGACCATCACGTCAACGAGACGGGGCAGCGCGCGTCAGAAGGCCAACTGGCCAACCTGTTGCACGATTACGGCCAGGCGCTGGCTGCTTTCTGGCGGGACATGGGCGACCGCATGGCGGACGTGGTGGTCACGACGATGTCGGAATTCGGCCGCACGGCGCATGAGAACGGCAACCGCGGCACCGATCACGGCCACGCCAACTGCATGTTCGTGATGGGCGGAGCGGTGAAAGGCGGGAAGGTGTACGGCAGGTGGCCGGGACTGGAGCGCGACCAGCTCTACGAAGGCCGCGACCTGGCGCTGACCACCGACTTCCGGGACGTGCTGAGCGAGATGGTGTCCCGCCACCTGGGCAACCCGACTCTGAAGGGCGTGTTCCCCGGTTACCAGCCGAAGTTTTTGGGCCTGGTCTAGGGGTTGACGGCCGTGCGGCGAAGCCGCATGCCGCAAAGGCACGTTATAATCCGGTCATAGCCCGCGGATGTGGCGAAATTGGCAGACGCGCTGGATTTAGGTTCCAGTTCCCGTAAGGGAGTGTGGGTTCAAGTCCCTCCATCCGTACCAATTAAATCAGTCACTTACATGCAATAACAGGCCGACAAGGGGCGCTAATGGGTTCTTAGGGAAGCGCAAGGGTAGCGCTTATCAGGGACAATTGGGGGATTCTCGGGGTCTTGCCGCGAGTTGTTGCCGAAGAGAAACGAGTCTCTCGAACTCGGGATCAGTCAGCGACTCGACTCGCGCGGCTAGTGCTTTGACCTCAGACATATGCCTCGCTGCTGCTGGTATACATTCATTTTCTTGATCACGACGTCGAACGCCTCATCGTCGCCGGTGTAGCTGGTCCCCGGTGATTTCCAAGGGACACAGATTATCCCAAAGGTCTCAGGTGCGTGAACGGCTCGTAATCCGGCAGCTGATCCCACGCCAGCTTTTCGTCGGCTGCCGGCACATACCGTGGTTCCAGGCCCAGCTCCTTTAGCGCGATATTGCGTGCCATGGGGATTCCTACCTTCTTGTAGAGCGCCAAGTGACGGTTGAAGCCCTGCCGTCCGAAGCCGCAGTCGGTCGACAGCACGAGTTTGTCGGCCGGGATGAATTCCAGGCAGCGACGGATGCGGCTGGCGAGTGCCCGCCCGGCGTTAATTTCTCTGTCCGGCCCTTATATCAGCCGCGGGAGGAAGCCTGTTCTTTACAAAAATGTGCCTATCGCGCCGATATGTTAGTTCAAGCTTCGCCACTTCGATGGCGGAAACCTTACTGCCGTGGTCACGGCAGAATTCGGAGGTCTCAACGATTGTCCGGGTCGGGGTCCTTATCGGGTCGGCAGTTATGGCGCGCTTTTGGCCCGCAAGCAGGGTAGAAGCAATGCTATTTTGGTCAGTTTTAGCGATGTTCATCGGGCCTTTGGGATTGCTGTTCCTGTGCCTGAATGGACCGAAGCGGGTATATGACGCTGATACTGGAATATTCAAGTTGAAGAGCTTCACGATGGACACCAAAACAGGCCGGTTCACCGTCAATGGTCGCTGTTATCACCGGTCGGCAGTTCGCGAAGTGCATTCCGAAAGGTTCCACAAGATGACCGGAAGTGAAGTTGGGGGCAAGAATACGATTGTAGTGAACGATTTGCAGCACCCTGTACACCACCTCATCTTCCGTACGATCTTTCGCAGACTTTGACGCACACGTTGAGCGAATGAAAATGCTCCTCTGCAACTGATACATTTTCGCGCGGATTCACCGGCTCAGGTCCCAATGCGAACCCGGGTGGGTGGCGAGATCGCATCAACTCAACCGGCTCTAATTCGGATGAAGGGAATCGCCCCCAATGCGTACTTATCGCGAGGTGGCGTTACCGGAAACTACGTCGGCTGCGCAGCCCCGTGTAGTGGAGAACGACTATGTTCGTAAGAACGGAACTTCTTTTTCGAGCGTTGCTCGTATGCCTGCTGTCCGTCCCGACGGTACAGGCGCAATTTGTCCAGCAGGGAAACAAATTGATTGGCGCCGGTGGTGTGAGCGTACCAGGTAATTTCTCAGGCGTATACCAGGGCTTCATGGTTGCGATATCCGCCGACGGAAACACCGCGGGCGTGGGCGGTCCTAACGATGACGGCGCCATCGGAGCGGTTTGGATATTCACACGCGGCAACGGCACGTGGAGCCCCAAAGGCCCCAAGCTGGTAGGCACCGGCTGGACGCAGCATCCATATCAGGGACAGACAGTCGCACTCTCCGCGGACGGGAATACGCTGGTCGAGGGCGGGCCCGGCGATAACGGCGGAAACGGAGCGCTGTGGGTGTTCACGCGCAGCAACGGGACCTGGAGTCAACAAGGAAATAAGCTCGTACCTTTCGACACAGCCGGCCAGCCGAACCTGGGCACTTCCGTAGCGCTCTCAGCCGACGGGAATACCGCCATCGCCGGCGGCCCGAATGACTTTTGCTACAGCAGTACGAGTTGCTGGGGAGGCGCCTGGACTTTCACACGCAGCAACGGCCACTGGAGCCAGGGGGTCAAACTGACGGGGGACGTCCAACTCTATTCTCCCGGTCCCCTCCAAGGCGAGTCCGTAGCGATCTCAGCCGACGGGAATACCGCCCTTGTGGGCGGCCCAAACGATCTCGACGGCAAGGGGAATAAGATCGGCGGAGCCTGGGTATGGACGCGCAACAGCAGCGACGGCTGGAGCCAACAAGAGCTCATTGGCACCAACGACCAGGCAGGAACGGATATCGAGCAGGGCTGGGGAGTGGCGCTCTCGGCCGACGGGAGTACAGCGGCCGTGGGCGGTCCGCAGGCCTACGGAGGGCACGGAGCGGTCTGGGTGTACAGCCGCGTCAACGGCGTGTGGCGCCAACAGGGATTGGAATTGGCCGGCACAGGGTTGCTAGGCCCATCCTTCCAAGGTGGACAGGATGGCGTTGCCCTTTCCGCGGACGGGAATACGCTGATCAGCGGTGGCAGCGGCGACAACCCCTTGAGTGGCGGATCGACGTATGGCGCCGTCTGGGTATTCCAACGGAGCAACGGCACGTGGACCCAGCACGGAAGCAAACTGATCGGTAGCGGAAGTACTGGCGCGGCATCCCAGGGTTTCTCGGTAGCGCTCTCCGGCGATGGCAGCACCTTGATCGAGGGCGGGGCTAGTGACAACGCCAACCAGGGAGCGGCGTGGGTGTTCGTTCAGCCGCGCGCCAACCACTTCTCGGTCTCGGCCCCGGCCTCCACATCCGCAGGCACTCCCTTCAACTTCACCGTCACGGCCCTCGATCCCAACAACAGTGTAGTGCCTGGATATAGCGGAACGGTGCACTTCAGCAGCACCGACAGCACCGCCATCCTGCCAGGCAACGTCACGCTTACCAGCGGCACGGGGACATTTTCGGCGACCTTGAACGCGGGCGTCAGCCAGACCATCACCGCGACGGACACGGCGCTCTCCTCGATTACCGGAACCTCCGGCGCGATCGCGGTGGGAAGCGCAACCGTGTCGATGGCCCCGGGCGCAGTCACCCCAGGATATGGGAGCGGCATGAGCCAGATGATGAGCTTCACTTTTTCCGATCCGCGTGGTGTTCATGACCTCGACGTCGTCAACGTTCTGATCAACAATTTCCTCGATGGCCGAAGCGCCTGCTATCTGGCCTACAGCAACTCCGGCAGCATGCTCTACCTGGTGGCCGATAACGGCGGGACGCTGCTTCCGCTGGCCCTGAACGGTTCCGGCACGGTTTCCAACAGCCAGTGCACTGTGACCGGAGCAGGCTCCTCCGCCACCGGCAGCGGCAATACTCTGACCTTGACCTTGAACCTGAGCTTCAACCCTGCGTTTGCCGGCGACAAGGTGTTCTATATGGCCGCGCACGATCTCCAGGGCGGCAATTCCGGATGGCAGGCGCTGGGCACATGGTGCGTGCCGGGCGCCAGCACCTTCCCGGCGGTGACGGCCGCGGCGCCGGCACGCGGCGCGGGATCAAGCCAGGCCTTCACCTTCACCTTCACCGATACCAAGGGCTTCCAGGATCTGGGCGTCGCCAATGTCCTGATCAATAGCGCCCTGGACGGCCGCCAGGCTTGCTATATCGCTTACAGCCAGCCCTATAGAACGCTGTACCTGGTAGGCGATGCCGGCGGAGGATTGTCGCAAGGTCTGGCGCTCGGCGGTTCGGGGTCGGTGAGCAACAGCCACTGCACGATCAAATGCGGCAGGCTCTTCGGCCACCTTCAGCGGGAACACCATGACGCTGGTGCTGAACATGAGTTTCACCGGCTCGTTCGACGGCAACCGGGTGATCTATGTGGCCGCCCGCGACACTACCGAAGCCAACAATTCGGGCTGGCAGGCCATGGGTTCGTGGACCGTGCAATAGCGCGACGGCGTAAAGAAGGAAGTCCTCCGGACGATAAGAAACCTGGATGGCGGCCTGCCAGTCTTGTTTGCGGCCTTGTGAAATCACGCGACACAGGAGCCGTTTGTCTGGTTCGCGATGAGGTGCGAGTATGAAAGGTGCGTATCGGCTCTTCCTGCTGTCCTGGCTCACGGCGGGCATCGTAACAGCCACCGCAACCGTCAACTTTGCCGAGACGACCAGCGCCACTTCCGTCCCGGACTGCTCCAATCCGTCGTCTCAGGTCACCAGCTTCGCGCCAACGGCAACATCGGCCAGCGTGTTCTTCACACTGGACAATCTTTTACAGGGGGACATTGTCTCTGTTTCCTGGATGGACCCATCCGGCAGTTCAGACGCGACGGGTACCTGGAACCCGGTGTCCCACAGCGGTTCCGGGTGTTTCATCGACACCATCCAAATCGCGGGTACGGCGGCAGCTTCACGGCCGGGGAATTGGAAAGTCCGGATTCTCGTGAATGCCAGTCCGCTGACGACGTTATCATTCACCATTTCGGGCGCCCTCAATCTCACCATCAACCAGGTCGATACCAGCAAGTGCCCTACGGTCACACTCACCGCCACCGTCACCGACAGCACCGGAGCGGCCGTTTCCGGTCTCGGAAACGCGAACTTCATCCTGACCGAGGACGGCCAGACGCTGCCGGCCAACGTGACGCAAATCGGCGGCGGCGGTGGTGGCAGTGGCGGTTTGTCCGTGGCTTTGGTATTGGACGCGAGCGGCTCGATGGCCACCGCCAAGTCCCAGCTCCAGAGCGCCGCCAAAACCTTCGTCGACTTGATGCCGGCGAACGTTTGCTGTCGCGATTTACCTCGTGATGAATCAGCCGGCACTATTCCAGGATTTCACCACGGATCATGATTTATTGCACAGCCGGATCGACAGTCTCTCGAATTACACGTTCACCAGCGACTCTGCGATACTCGACACCGTTGGTGCGGCGGTGGGCGCATTAAAGACGAGCCGCCGGGCGCTTGTGCTGCTGTCCGACGGCGACGACAACGCCAGCGCGCAATATCATTGCCAGTCGGCCACCGATTGTACGGCGGCGTTGCAAGCCCTGGTCCAGTTCGCGAAACAGGACCAGGTGACGATCTACACGATCGGATATGGCGACACCGGGGTCACCTACAACCACAATGCGCACCAAATCATGACGACCCTGGCGAGCGGCACTGGCGGCGCCTACTACTCCGCCACAGATTCGTCGGCCCTGCAGGGAATCTTCCAATCGCTGGCCGGCCTGGTCGCGGGCGGCGGCACGCCCGAGCAGTACCTGATCACCTACAAGTCCGCCGATGGCGGCGTACCTAACCACAACATCACCCTCACCGCCATTTCGGGCGGCAGCGTGAGCGTGGCCGTCGCGGCCTCGGTAAACGCGTGCGCTTCGAATCCAACCCCACCATCCCCCGGCGGTGTTACTCCGGGATCGGGCAGCGGCTTCGGCCAGGTGCTGCAGGTCACCTTCAGCGATCCGCGCGGCTGGCAGGATCTCAATGTGATCGACATCCTGATCAACGGCTCCCTGGACGGCCGGCAAGCCTGTTACTTGGCGTACAGCGTTCCCCTGGGGGTGCTGTACCTGGTGGACGATGGGGGCGCGCTGTTAGCGCTCACTCTGAACGGATATGGGAGCGTCTCCAACAGCCAGTGCACGGTGACCGGAGCAGGCTCCTCCGCCACCGAAAGCGGGAACACGTTTACCTTGGTCTTGAATCTGAGCTTCAGCGCCGCCTTTGCGGGCAACAAGATTGTCTTCATGGCGGCGGGTGATCAGCAGGGCGGCAATTCGGGATGGCAGGCGCTGGGGACATGGGGCGTGCCGGTCACGCCGTCGGGAACCATCACTGTAGTGAGCCTTGCCCCGGCCCGCGTCGTGCCCGCATCCGGGACGGCCCAAACCCTGGCCGCCACCCTGACGGACCGCAGGGGAGTTGGCGATTTCGGCGTCGTGAACCTGTTGGTGAACGACTTCATCGACGGCCGGCACGCCTGCTATCTCGCGTACGTGGCTTCGTCCAATTCGCTGCTGCTGGTAGACGATGCCGGGGATGCGGGCGGACGGTTCGCCGGCAGCCTGGTGTTGAACGGAAGCGCGGGGACCATTCAGAATTCTCAGTGCAGCATCAGCGGCACGGGATCGTCCGCCAGGCAGAGTAGCAACACCCTGATCTTGACGCTGAACGTCACGTTCACGCCGGCCTCCGCGGGCGATCGTATCGTCTGGGTCGCCGGGCGCGACGCCCAGGGCGGCAACAACACGGGCTGGCAGGCCATGGGGACAAACAGCGTGCAGTAGCGCGCCTGCCAAGCTAGGCAAGGGCTCCGCCCTTGATCCGATTGCGGATGGGAGTCAGGAGTCAGAATGGCGGCCGCGTGGGCGCCCATCAGACGGCTGACTTCTTCGGCCGTGGTCGCCTCTCGCCTCCTGGATCCTGCATCCGCAACAAGATCATCGGCCAGGCGGCCGGTGGAGTCAAACTGACTGCCGAGGGACGGCCAAGGGAAGAAAGGGTTTCCAAAGGGAAAGAAACCGTAGGTTTTGGGCCACGGCGCGGATTACCCATCGGCCGTCGAACGCATTCCGGTCTGCGGCGCGCGGACTGGCCCCGCGAGGCCGCCGCTGTCTTCTTGGCGATCTTGGCGCCTTTGCGAGAGACAACTCTGGGCCTCGCCATGTTCTCGGATACCCGCAATCGCCAAATGGAGGTAGTCCCGGAAATTTCAAATATTTTTGGCTAGCATTCCGATCAGGACGGCCTCCGCGAAACCAACCCGCACGCCTGCGGCGTGGATGAAGTGCATTGCGGGCACATGAACGAGCACGGACAGCCAGGAGCCTGGAAAGTCTCCGTCTATTATAGTGGGACGCCGTTCCGTTGTTTACAGTACCGTTTCCGATTCGCCCGTCGGTCATTGACCCGGCCCAAGACCTCCCTCGAGTAGCTGGTCCCCGGTGATCTCCAAGGGACACAAATTATCCCAAAGGTCTCAGGTGCGTGAACGGCTCGTAATCCGGCAACTGATCCCACGCCAGCTTTTCGTCGGCTGCCGGCACATACCGTGGTTCCAGGCCCAGCTCCTTTAGCGCGATATTGCGTGCCATGGGGATTCCTACCGTCTTGTAGAGCGCCAAGTGACGGTTGAAGCCCTGCCGTCCGAAGCCGCAGTCGGTCGACAGCACGAGTTTGTCGGCCGGGATGAATTCCAGGCAGCGACGGATGCGGCTGGCGATGACGTCCGGGAAGTCAGCTTGTAGCGTGCGGTGGCTGATCACCCCGACGGCGATCTTCTTCTTCAGCGAGTTCCGGTACGGCTTAAACAGCGGAAGCTCTTGGAAATCGTTCTCGCACGCTTCGATGGTCCACACATCACCCTTCAGGCGCTCCAGGTAAAGTTCCATCGAGTTCGCGTACGACTCATCGGTGAACACCTTCTGCATATTTGGGTTGCCCCAGCAGGTGTGTATCCAGACCTCCACGTCATCCAACCCCTCGACCTCCCGGTTGAATGCATCCACCAGAAAGCTGATGAATTCCTTCTGCTCCGGATTGTAGCGGGCCATGAAATGCAGCGTGGGCTCCTCCACCTGGATCACCTGGCACCCCGAGGCCGCCAGTTGGCGCAGTTCTTGGTTCATGGCCTCGGCCATGTCCCAGATCAACTGCCTCTTGTCGACCAGGTCGTACTCCTTGGAATGGCTGTCCAGGAAGAATGCCAGCACCTGCGCCGAGCAGGTCCCGAACTTCACTGGCCGGCCAGCTCGTGCCGCGGCCTGCTGCGTGATCCGCCAGATCTTCGCGTACTCGAGTGGGTTCTTGGGATCGTGCTCGACCTTGCCCGACACCCGCGGCCAGCGCCACGTCTTGTAAATGGAATCGAGCATCGTCCCCACTGGGTACGAGAGCAGGGGTGAGCGGGTCTTTTCGGTCTGCAGCTCCTCGTGTTCCAGCCCTTTCCAGCGTTGTAGCGGATAGTGGTGCCAGGAGCGTCCGGCGACGTCTTCGTCGAGATGGTAATCACCGGTGGTCAGAATGTCGAGACCCGCGCGCGCCTGGTCGGAAACCACGATGGCGTGCGCGTCGGAAAACTGCTCGCGAAACCACGGGTCCATCATGGCCGTGTCCAGCGGTCGGCCCCAGAGATTCTGCGTGTACCAGCGCGGGCGCGGCCATGAACCGGTCACGGTTGCGGGGAGCATCAGATCCTTCGTCGCGGTAAATGCCACACTTGCCTCCTGTGCTTGTCATGATACTATACACTTCCGCGCCTTTGACGGCATCCGTCTGGTATCCCCCTATCGCTATATAGTATGTGAGTTGTCCGGTTGCACGAGAGTTGTCCGCACGGCCGGGGAGGGGTGATGCTGGGTAGTGGACGAATCCCAGCAATACTCCGCCGCTGAGATGGAGCGGATGATGAAGGTTCAAGACGCGTTGTTGAAGGCGATGGCCAAGAAGATCACATGGTGGGAAGCTGCGGAGAACTCCGGGGTGTCCGCGATTCTGGTGATCGCGGAGAGCGAGGGAATGAGCGTTCTGACCGCATGGGCGGCGGGCAAGTTCTCCGGCGCCCAAGTAGCTGCCGCGGTGAAGGTCAGCGGCATCGAGGGGCAACTTGCCAAGCGTCGCCTCATCCTCCCCGGCTATGTCGCGCAGATCTCGGACGAGGTCGAAGAGGGACTTCCCCGGTGGGAAGTTCTGGTCGGGCCGTCGGAAACCTGCCCCACTTTAGAATCTGAAGCGAACGGATACAACTGCGTGCCGCGCCGGCAGAGCCGCCGAGGTGATCTGACCGAATGCGGCATTGGTGTTCGCGCCACCCGGGGTACAGGCTCCGTTCACCGCGCTGCAATTGATGGCGAGCGAAGTGTTCGGGTTGTTCGGGTTGAAGTGGTTCAGTGCGTTAAACGCCTGAATCCGGAATTCCAGCGTCTTGTTCTCGCCCCAGACAGGGAACTCCTTGAACAGACTGAAATCCGTGTTCTCCACGCCGGGACCATAGGTAACGGTCGGCTGCTCGTTGCCGACCCCGAGGGAGTTGACCGGGGGAAGAGAGAACGCCGAAACGTTGAAGTCATACCACAGGGGCGAAGGAGCCGTGGGCGTCTGCGATGAATTGAACAGCGGGCCGTTCTGCTGGCAACGGAACGGAATTCCTCCCGTTGGCGTACCCGTCCAATAGCCGATCGGCGCGCCGTTGGCGGAGCAGCCGATGGACAGGGCCGTGCCGTAGTAGAACGTCAGAATGCCCTCGACGTGCCAGCCATTTGTCACCAACGCTGTGAACTTGTTGTTCCAGTATTTGGTGGCTCCGGGAATCGAGTACCCGAAGTTCACGTTCACCGCGTGTGGACGCGTGCCGCCCACAATGTTCTCGAGCAGTTTGTCCGGCACCCACTGGGCGCGAGAGTAGGCCAGAGTCTTCGACCACGTATAGTTGCTGCCGAAGTGGAAGTTCTTGCCGACACGTTTGTTGAATTGCGCCTGTAACGACTCATAGTGAGATTCGCCGTTCGACGTGTACATCTGGATTCCACCCCATCCCGGATAGGGCCCCGCCAGCGCGCGAATCAGGTTGGTCGAATAGAATCCGCCGGTGCCCCCGCTGGCGCTGGTCGGATCGAGGAATTTGGCAACCGGTCCCGGCGACCCGTTGTTGGCCGTCGGAGTCCAGTCGGTGAGAGGAGCAACGGCATTCAGATCGATGAGGCCTTGGTTGAACTGGTGATGCGCGGAGTTCGCCACATATGCGATATCCATCACAAAGCCCTTGCCCAGATCCTGCTGGACACCGAAGCTCCAGTCTAAAGTCTGCGGCGCCGGATAACTCAAAGGCCCGCCGACCGTGGTCTGAGGCGTGAATACGAGTGAGGAATCCGAGAGACCCGAGATGTTGGTGCTGAGAACGATCGGCGCGAGGAAATGCGGCGGAGTGGAGATAGGTCCTATGCCGACGCCCGAAGCGCCGCTGGTGGCGTCGACCCCGAACGCACGGCCGTAGAAGATACCGAAGCCGCCTCTCAGCGCGGTCTTGCCGTTGCCGAACACGTCATAGGCAAAGCCGATGCGCGGAGCGTACGCCAGGCCGGGCGTCGCAAAGAGGGAATGAGTCGCCGACTGCGTCTGAACGATACCCGTAAACGGCGTACCGTTGAGTCCGGCGGTGCTTCCGGGAGCGAACGTGCCTTGCCGGGCGTACGGGTACGTGGCACCCGTAACGGGGTTGATGGATGCCTTATTCGCGGTCGGGCAACTGGCGGTGGAGGCCACCGCGACCGTACAATACGGGTACAGAAGCTGACCCTGCGCGCTCGCGCTGTAAGTGGAGGCCACAAAGACACCCTGCGTCTGCCCCGGGGCGTCATAGGGAGAGCCAAGCCGCTGAAAGCGCATGCCGAAGTCGGCGGTCAGCCGGCGGCTGATTTTCCACGCATCCTGCACGAACCACTCGGTCTGCTTGTAGCGGGTGCGGTGAATCGGCTTGAGATTGTCCTGCCCGTAGCCGTACAGGTTTCCGGTGAGTGCGTTGGAGAAGGGGTTGCCCGTGTCCACCGGGTTGCCGAGGTCGGAACCGAAATAGTAGGTGCCGGCCGTGTTGTAAACCGAGTAATCACTCACGTTGCGGGCTTCGTGCTCAAAGTAGAAACCGGCCTTGATGATGTGGGCCCCCTTGACCCACGTGATGTTGTCGGTGAAGGTCGCCAGGTTGTCCGTGCCGTCGAAAGGCCACCGGCTGTCAAAACCGAAGCTGGGAAGGCTCGGGATCCCGGTCGGCGACGAGGATGCGCTGAAGCCCGAGGGCAGGCCGAAGTTGATATTCGGCAGCAGGTTCAGATAGTTGGCCGAGGCGGGGAAGATCGTCGGCAACGCGACCGTCTGACCGTTCGACGTCAGAGGCAGCAGGCTCTTGTTGTACAGAGCGGAGTTGGTCTCCTGATTCTGCTGGTGGGCGCGATTCTGTCCCACGGTCGCCTCATTGATCAGATTGGGGCGGAACGTGTGGATGTACGTCATTGCGAAGCCGACGGACGGAATGAAATAGCTGTGGGGAAACTGACCCCAGGCATCACCCGCCGCGCCGAGGATGGCGCCGTAACCCGTCTGGGCCTGGTAGTCCTTCAAACCGCGCCAGAACATGGAATCCTTGGACGAAATGTTGTAGTCCAACCTGAGGATCTTATCCACGCGCGGATCGGTATTGCTCAGAACATCCGTGAAATTATACTGGCGCGCACCGGTCGGGTCGGTGGTATTCGGTAATGGAAACAGGTTCAGCATGGCGCTGCCGATCGGGCTGATTCGGCTCGCGGGAATCACGTTGCCGGGAAAGCACCCGGCGGCGGAGGTCGTCGAGCAGGCTTGTCCGGTGTTCGGATCGCGGATCAGAATGGCGGAACCGTTGGGGTTCACGCTCTGTGAAAAATTGCCTTGCCGCTCGAGCGCCGTAGGCATCGTGAACTTGTTGAGCGCCGTGTTCTGCGCGTTCCAAAGCTGGTCCCAGGAGAAGAAGAAGAAAAGGCGGTTACGGTTCCTGTTGAAACGGATTTTCGGAATGATGAGCGGCCCGCCGACGGTACCGCCGGGATTCTCGTAGCGATACCGGGGCTTCTGCACGTTCAGTTCGTTGTTGAAGAATTCGTTCGCGTTAAATTCTTCGTGGCGGTAGTAATAGTAGGCGCTGCCGTGAAACTGGGCCGTTCCGTTCTTGATCGTGACGTTAAGTTGGCCGCCGTTGCGCGCTCCGTATTCGGCTGAGTAGTTGCCGGTCAGCAGTTTAACTTCGCCGATGGCATCGGTGCTGGGCGTCTGGTAGGTACTGAGACTGGGAGCTCCGGAGTCCTGCGCGGCCATGCCATCGAATGTCACCAGGACTTGTCCCTGCTGACCGCCGTTGATGACGGCCGAGTTACCATTCCAGCCGCGTTGGTCGTAGGTGCCCATGTCGATGACACCCGGCAGGTCTTTGACGAATCCTTCCCAGTTCCGGCCGCGGATCGGGGTCTCCTCAAGCTGCTTCAGGTTGACATCAGTCGCATGGTCGGAGCTGTCGGTGACAACGCGAGCCGCTTCCGCCATCACCTCGACCGCAGTGGCGATGTCGCCGACTTCGAGCTTGATTGTGTGAAGGTCCACCTTCTCCAGCGTGCCGACCGTGATGCCGGTCTGGACGTAGGTCTTGAATCCCGTTTGCGTTACCTTGAGATCGTAATCCGCTGGGAAGATATCGGGGAAGATAAACGTTCCATTTCCCGACGTGCTGAATTCGCGGACCTGCTTGGTGATCTCGTTCGTCAGTTGCACATGTGCGCCGACTATGAGGGCGCCTCCAGCATCGACAACTGTGCCGGTCATCGAACCTGTTACGGTTTGGGCGTTTGCCACTGGCATCATGGTCGACAGCGGAAACATGAGGAACGCAAGCGTTCTGACTGATTTCATATCAACGGACCCCCCTGAAACCCGTTTGTTTATTGAATTTGGTTACGATACCCTAAATTACAAATCCGGGAACGCGAAACAATCACAGGGAAAATCTTAACGACTCAAATGTTTTTGCTCCAGACTGCCAATCAGTATACACCCAATTGCCTCAGGTCGGTCCGTCCGTCATCATAACGGCTTCCGCCCTTTACTCTTGGGTTGCGCATCTCTACCCTTACCCCTGAACGGCTTGTGGGAGGCGCCTGTCTGGAGCGTCGCCTCCCTCCGCAAGCAATCCAATTTCCGCTACCGGTCACACCGGCAGTTCGTAACCTTTCCGCCGCGGCCGCGACAGGTGCGTGTTGGCTTCATCGTCGCCGATGAACTTCTCCGCCTTTGGATCAAAACGAAGTTTGCGGTCGAGTAGCCGGCAGATGTTGGCGAGGTGGCACAAACTCGTCGCACGATGCGCGATTTCGACTTCTGCATTGGGCTTTTGGCGCGTGCGCACGCACTCGAAGAAGTTTTTCAGGTGGAAGACGTCTTCACCCCTGCCTTCTTTCGTCGGTGGCGGCGCGTCCTTCAGAAGTTCCGGCCGGGTGGTGCTAAAGTTGCCGCGGATGATCTTGATCACACCATCCGTGCCGACGAAGATGCCGCCCAACTGATCGTGACCGCCCTCTTCGATGGAGCCGCCCCTGCAGGGCTCTTCGAGCCTGACCACCGTTCCGGTCGCGAAGCGCATCATGATGGGCTTCCGGCCAAGTACTGGCTGCCACATCGGGCTTTTGGCCATTGAGAAATTCGGCCGGTCTATGGTCTTCCAGTCCTCCGTCCACAGTTCCACGGGGCCGGTGTCGTCCATGCCGAGGGCGCATTGCACCTGGTCCAGGCCATGCGTCCCCCATCCGGAAACGCCCCAGGACGATCCACCGCCGTCGTAGTCCACATAGTTGGCCCAACTGCGGTGCAGCAGCGGGTGATAGGGGCGCAACTCCGTCTGGTTGCACCACAGGTCCCAATCCAGACCTTCGGGGACGGGCTGCCCCGGTTGGGGGGTCCACTGTAACCCCGGAAGGTAGTTGCAGACAATGACAGACTGGATCGGCCCGATCTTCCCGGTGCGGACTAGCTCGCTGGCGTAGCGGTTGATGGGGATCGAGCGCTGCTGGCTGCCTGCCTGAAGGATGCGGTTGTACTTGCGGGTGGCGTTGACGAGAGCGCGGCCTTCCTCGACCGTAAGGGAAATGGGTTTTTCGGCGTAAACATCCAGACCCGCCTGGAGGGCGTGAATCGCGCACCATACGCGAGCGTGGCAGGTGGTCTCGATGAAAACGGCGTCGAGCTTCTCCTTTTCGAACATCTTTTGGAAATACTGATATTTCGCCCACTTGGACGCCTGGTCGGAAAGGGGCGTGCTCCTGCCGCCGGGATCTATTCCCATCGTCCGGGGGAGATAACAATCCGCCACGGCGACGAGATCCCCTTCCGCAACCTCGTCCCCGATGTATTGCATCAGGAATCGGGCACGACCGCCGAAGCCAATGAGACCCACCTTGAGCCGGTCATTCGCGCCCGGACGTCCGGCCTGGCTGAAAACGCGGCGCGGCACAATCATGGGCGCCACGCCGGCAGCCGCCTTCAGAAAACTGCGTCTCTTCACGATTTCTCTCCTTCCCGAGTTCCCTTTAGAGAACGCGTACTTTCAGTTTGCTACTTCCTGCCATGTTCTGGGGGACGCCGCCATCGCCCATTCCGGCGCTAAGCTTTTCGGACTGACGGCGTGCCCATGTTCGGAGCCGCCTCGCTCAGGTCAGCACTCGCGGGCGCACATTTCTCGCAGAACGCCCCCGACATCCTTATAAATCAACGCAAGAGGATCCAGACTATGCATTGGAGTGATTCCGGCATTCGGCCTATCGCCTGAGGCATCGGCGCCAAACGCCCCGTCTTGGCAAAAAAGGTTCACCGCTAGGCTCGCCGGCCAGCCGAAAATCCTCGCTCCCAGGCGAATATAATCTTCGCTTCAGGCGGCGCATGGCGCGTCGCCGGAAGCACTATCCTTATGAGGTCCGAATAGCTTGGAACAGAATAGACCAGATCGGGAGGTATGTCAAGGAGCATGTCGGAGCATGTCGGAGCATTGTCGTTAACATACGATCTGTCCGGTCGAATTAACGCGTGATCTGTCCGCTTTGAAAATCGCAGGCGGAGGCGAGAACCTTGGAGAGATGGACTCTGGGCGACGGCATTCCGCCTCCGAAGTGGAGCGGATGATGAAACTACAAGACGTGTTGTTGAGGGCCATGGCGAAGAAAATCACCTGGTGGAAGGCAGCCGAGATCATCGGGGTGAGCGATCGGACGATGCGCCGATGTTAACGACAGGTGCAAGTTGGCAAGTTGTCGCGCTTGTCGCGCATCACGGCTCCCGGCAACCGAGCGCGACAAAAGCGTTTTAATGTCAAATGATCTGATGTAGAATCCTCAGTGACACGTGAAAGCCAACCAATTTACGGAAAGGAGCCGCCTGCATCACCGGCGGACCATACGCATGAGAAGAAACCTGACACGGCGCGAGGCGCTCGCCGGAGTCGCCGCCGCCCTTATCCCCACGCGGGCAATCGCCGCGAGTTACAAGCCCAAAATATCTGTGGCGTGTTATATTTCGACCCAACAGTTCAGCCTTCGTAAGATCAAACCGATCGATGGTCTTGAGGAGGCGTACAGCACGTTCCAGAAAGCGGGCTACCACTGGGTGGAGCTGATCAACAGCTTTTTGCAGGGCGATTTGAGGGAGAGGACCATCGCCCTCATGCAGAAGTACAAACTACGCTGCTCGATGGCGTACAACGGCGGGGTGATGCACGATGACGCCGCCGCGGAGAAGACCATCGCCACCACGCTGGATATCGCTCAGGCGGCCAAGAGCCTGGGCGCGGTCGGAATGGTAATTAACTGCAATCCCCTGCCCCGCAACGGCCGCAAGTCCGACGAGCAGCTCCGGACGGAAGCCGCCAACCTCAACAAACTGGGACGTGAATTGAAATCCCGCGGCATGCGCGTCTGTTTGCATCACCATGCGCCGGACTTGATGGAAAACGCGCGTGAGTGGCTGTACATGCTGCACAACACCGACCCGAAATTGGTCTGGATGTGCCCGGACGCGGATTGGATCCGGTACGCGAAACTCGACATGATCGGGCTGCTGCGGGAAGCGGGCACGCGCATTGGCGACATGCACCTCCGGAATTCGGAAGCCGGCGTGTGGACGGAGGATTTGGGGCCGGGCGAAGTGGACTATCCGGCCATAGCCAAATTCCTCAGGGAGATCAAATACGACGGCTTCGTGTCCGTCGAGTTGGGGCAAGCCGCGGAAACCAAAATCACTCGCTCTCTGGAAGAAAATCTGCGCCGCAGCCGCGAATATACCGAGAAGACGTTCGGCGTCAAAGCCTGAAAGCGGATCGGACGGATGTGTAACCCGCGCCGGGCGGGCTCAAGCCTGCCTCCTGCAGCTTGCCGCTTCAGAGCGTAAAAGCTGTCCCGGAGCAAACTGACCGTCACGTGGTGGAGCAATGCGGTGAGCCGTTCCTGCTTCCTTATCTCTTGCTGCCTGCCGCACACCGCTCAACCCCTGGGACACTCGTTCCCCGCTCTGTGGCGGGCTCGTGTTGGATCGACCGATGTTCTCCTTGGTCCGCGCCCTTCCCTCCCCAGCTTCCGCCGGGACGACCTCCCCTTTGTTCGGCTTGTTCATGGGTACTACGGCGCGGTCCGGCTTCTCCGGCGCGTGCGCGCCCGCATTGTGGTTTTTGGCCTTCGCGGGCCGGTCTCGATCCTCATCGGGCCGAGACGCCCAGGAGATCTCCCGGTTCTCGTGCATGTTGTTTCTCAGCGTGCCTGGGTTGTTAGACTACGCAGGGCCGACCGGTCACTCGCGATCTATCGTAACCGGCCGTATTGCCTTCCCCGTCGGAAATAGGGTTCAGCGCCCCAATTAGGGTTTTTCGAAGCTCAATCGCCCGGCCCACCGATACCCCTATCTACGCTTCGACTGCCACCTCGCGGCGACCGCCGCAAGACTCAGGGCCAAGATGGATTCGCTCTCTCCTTTCTTGTAGGACTCTCTCATTCCCGACAATATGCCGGTTTATCCCGGCGCACTTCCGACAACCCCACATATCATTCCTAACGTACCCTCCGTGCGAATATGCCGGCCGCGGCCGGGTTATGAAGTCCAAGCCGGTCGCGTTTCTGATGGCCGATCTGGTTGTCACCAAGAGCCACAGCCGACCCTATGTTTCCGACGACAATCCGTATTCGGAAAGCCAGTTCCGAACTATGAAGTACCGCACGGAATTTCCAGATGGCTTCGGCTGCGTCCAAGACAGCCGCGCCTTCTGCCAGCAGTTTTTCCAGTGGTACAACGATGAGCACCGCCACTCCGGCATCGCCTTACTCACCCCGGCCGTGGTTCATTTCGGCGAGACCCAAACCGTCGTGGCCCACCGCCAGGTGGTGCTCGGTACCGCTTACCAAGCGCACCCCGACCGTTTCGTGCGGCGGCCACCCAAACCGATGCCCTTGCCCTCGGAGGTTTGGATCAACAGGCCGGTGCCATCCGGCGAAAAGACAGAAGAGATTGTCAGTAAACTGCCCTGCTGGGTGTCTCAAAATGCTTGACACGCGCCGGGCGCTCTGGCAGCGTCCTCTGCCTCTGTCGCCGCCGAAGCTTCACCGCTTCCCACTATTCAACTCGGAAAGCACAAAATCACGCGTCTAGTCGCCGGCTATAACCCCATCGGCGGCTATTCCCACTCCGTTCCCAAACTCAGCGCCCTGATGAAGGATTGGTTCACCCCGGAACGTACCCTGGACTACGTGCGCTGCTGCGAAGCTGCCGGCATCAATACCTGGCAGGACCTGGCAGGCCAGTGTGGACCCGAAGGTCTTCGGCGCGCTGCGCGCCGCCTGGGACGCCGGTTCGAAGATGCAGTGGATCTGCCTCATGCCCGACGTGGATGCTGCCCAGTGGAAAGAGATCCTGGCGCTCCACCCCATTGCCGTCGTCCACCATGGCGAGAACACAGACCGCGCCTTCCGTGCCGGCGAGGAAGCCAAGGTCCGCGACTTCGTCCGCAAAGCGCACGACTCCGGCGTGCTGGCCGGCGTCTCCTGGCACTCCCCGCGCAACATCGCGCGCGTCGACGACTCTGGCTGAGAACAGGATTTCCATATGACCTGCTTCCACGACATCCGCTGCGATCAGGACGCGGTGCGCGCCGGACTGGGCGATTTGCCCATCGACGAACACTACCTGCAAGGCGACCCCGCACGCATGACCGAGGTGGTCCGCAAAGTCTTTCGACCGTGCCTCGGCTTCAAAATCCTCGCCGCCGGCCGCCTGTGCGACAATCGGGCCGCCATAGAGAAGGCTTTCCAGTTCGCGTTCGCTAACATCAAAAAGACCGACGGCGTAATCGTCGGCATGTTTCCAATCCTCAGCGACGAGATCGGCGAAGACGCCGGCCTGGCCCGCAAGTACGCATGACCCCGGTCAGCAAACGTGGCGAAATCCGGCTCTGCAAGATCCTCGCCACCACCATCCTCCTCCTGGCCTCGACCGCGCTTTTCGCGGCGGAGACCGGCTATCGCTCGCGCGTGGACGCCGTGCGTCACATCCGCGGCCTCGTCGCCTTCTGGGATTTCGTGAAGCCTGCCGCTTCGTCGCGCTGCTTCTTCGCACGCATCGCGACGGTCTGCTGGCGGCCGGATGCCACAATCGGTGGTCACCGCTTCCGCACGAGCCCGGCGCTATCATCTGGTGTACCAGTGAAGGAGGTTTGGCGTGGCTTCCAGACGCAGTTTCCTGGTGGGCGCGATCACGGCAGCATCGGCGACCCGCATTTTTGGTGCAAACGACCGAATCCGCCTCGGCCTTGTAGGCGCGGGCGAACGAGGCAACCATCTCGTGAACATGGCGAACGCGAACGGCGGCATTGAGTGGGCGGCTGTTTGCGATGTTTGGGACGAGCGGCGGGAGAAGACCGCCGCCCGGATGATCGGTCCGGTGAAGAAGTTCCCCGACTACCGCGCGCTGCTCGACCAGAAAGATGTCGACGGCGTGATTGTCGCCACGTGGGACCATATGCATTCGCGCATCGCCTGCGATGCGTGCCGCGCCGGCAAAGATGTCTTCGTCGAAAAGCCGATGACCTCGTTGCCGATGCAGGGGGTCGGCGTGGTGGAAACCGCGCGCGAGACGCACAGGATCGTTCAGGTCGGCGTGCAGCAGCGCTCGATGGCGCACTTCGTCGACGCCAAGCGGAAGTTCGTCGATAGCGGCGCCCTTGGCACGGTGAACATGGTGCGGACGTACTGGAACGCCAATAAGGGCTACCTGGAAAAGCCGCCCGCCCTCATGGAGAGGAAGCCCGAGGGTTTGGATTGGGATGCCGCGCTCGGCTGGCTCCCGAAAATTCCCTGGGACCCGAAGCGCTATTTCAACCGGTTCGCCTACTGGGACTTCTCCACTGGCGGCCAGACCGGCGGACTTTTCGTGCACCTGGTGGACGTCGTGCACTGGTACCTCGGCCTCACGCGGGCCCGCTCGGCCGTGGCGCTGGGCGGCATTTACCTCTATAACGACGGGCGCGACACGGCGGACAACATTAACGGCATCGTCGAGTATCCGGACAACCTAGTCGTGACCTTCGAGGCCACCCTCACGGACATGATTGGCAAGGAATCGGCGGACATCTGCTTCCACGGCACGGGAGGGCGCCTGTCGATTTTCCGCCAGGGATACCGCTTCACCCCGGCGGAGCGAGGCGCGCCGGAAGTTACCGGCGGCACCTCCAAGGAGGAAGCACACATGGGAAACTTCCTCGAATGCGTCCGGACGCGCAAGCAGCCCAATGCCGACGCGCTGTCGGGCCACTACTCGTCACTCTCGTGCCACCTGATGAATATCGCCTACAAACAGGGCGGGCGGGCCTTCTGGCAACGCGAGTGGGACGTCTGAGGAGCGGAATTCAACCAAAGGAGCGATCTTATGGCCATCTCGGTCGGCGTCAACATGGAATTCATTCGCCACGAAGACAAGCCGTTCGCGGCGGGCCTCGAACGCGCGGCGCAACTCGGCTTTCGCTACGTGGAACCGATGGTGCACAACGGCCGCGAACTGTTGAGCGAGGCCGGCTACTTCCATTCCGTCTCGCTGGACGACGAACCGCTGGAGATCAAAGCGCTGCTCGAAACCCACGGCTTGAAGGCGTCGGGCTTGAGTGCCCACTGTCCGCTGATGCGGCCCGAGATCAGCGTGCCGTATCTGCAGAAGGCCATCCGCTTCGCGGCGGTAATAGGAGCGCCGGTGGTCAACACCGACGAGGGCATCCGGCCCGGTTGGGTGAGCGACGACGATATCTGGCCGGTAATGCGTTACGCTTTGACAGCCGTGCTGCGAACGGCCGAGCGTTACGGCATCTACATTGGAATCGAACCGCACCAGAGCCTCTCCCGAACCACGGGCGGCCTCTGCCGCATCGGCAGTCTTGTTGATTCGCCGTTTTTGAAATTCAACTACGACACGGGCAATGCGTTTCTGGCGGGCGAGGACCCATACGAAGGATTGAAGGCCGTGCGCCACGGGCTCATTCACGTGCACGCCAAGGATATTGCGTTCCCGCACGCCCAGGCGGATCGCGGCAAGGTGACCGGCACGCCGGTCGGATGCGCCTGCGGCGACGGCGTCATCGATTGGACGCGAGTGATCGCCATTCTCGAAGAGGTCAACTGGAGCGGCGTGCTGAGTTGCGAATGCGGAACTTCGGAGCAGGCTGCCCGCAGCCTGAACCACCTCGAAAAGCTAATCGGTAAAGCGGAGCCCGCGCATGCATAGGGTCGCCATACTCGTGCTGGCCGCTGCCGCGCTTGGGGCGGCGCCCGTCCGCACTCTGATCTTCTCCGGCCAGAATAATCACGGCTGGCGGACCACTACTCCTTACTTACAAAAGCTGCTTACCGGATCGGGCCGCTTCGATGTTCGGGTGGAGGAAGAACCCGCAGGAGTAACGGCGGCGACCCTGGCCACCTACGACCTGATCGTCGTCGATTACCAGGGGCCTCGTTGGGGTCCCGTGACGGAACGGGCAGTCGGCGATTTCGTGCGGTCCGGCAAAGGGCTGGCAGTAGTGCACGGCTCGAGTTACGCCTTTAGCGGGTTGGATATTCTCGGGCCCGGGCACGTTAAAACCGGGCGCGCCGAGCCTCCCTGGCCCGAGTGGGCCGAGATGGTGGGAGGCACTTGGGCCGGCAATCCGCCGCGCAGCTTTCACGCGCCGCGCCATCTCTTCACCGTGAAATTCACCGAGCGCGACCATCCGATCGCACGCGGGATGAGCGCGCAGTTTCAGACGCTCGACGAACTCTACCACGGCATGCGCTTCCTCCCCGGTGCCCACGTAATTGCGGCCGCCTACGACGATCCGGCGATCGGCGGAACCGGCAAGGAGGAGCCGATCCTGGTGACTACGGATTTCGGCAAGGGCCGCGTCTTCTACACGGCGCTGGGGCACGAGGTGCCGGCCATGCAGGAACCCGGCTTCGCGATCACCTTCACGCGCGGCGCTGAGTGGGCCGCCTCGGGCGAGGTGACGCTCCCACCCGAGTTCCCAGAGAGCCGGGTCGCACGTCCCGTGCGCGTCCAGTTGATGACGGGGGGCCACACGTTCAACCCCGAATTCTACGACCTGTTTGTGAATCGTCCGGATCTCGAAGTGACGGTCACCGGACATCCCGACGGATACAACGGCGATCTTGGCAGATCCACGGACGTGCTCGTGCTCTATGACATGGTTCCGGAAATCGGCGAGCAGAGGCAGAAGAATCTGCGCGCGTTTCTCGAATCACGCGGAGGCGCCGTGGTGTTGCACCATGCCATCGCCGACTTCCCCTCCTGGCTCTGGTGGACAGACGAGGTCGTTGGCGGCAAGTACCTGGAAAGGGCCGTGCCCGGCCATGCAGCCTCCACTTACAAGCACGATGAAGATCTGTACGTGGAAGCGGTCGGTCAGCATCCCATTACCCGTGGGCTGGGGCCGATGCACTTCCGCGACGAGACCTATAAGGGGATGGTGATCTCGCCCAAGGTCCGCGTGCTGCTGAGAACCACGAACCCGACGAGCGATGGCCCGGTGGCGTGGATCGGGCCGTACGAAAAATCGCGCGTGGTGTACATTCAGCTCGGGCACGGCCGCTTTGCCCACGAGAATCCCGACTATCAGGAGCTGGTGCATCGTGCGATTCTGTGGGCAGCGCGCAGGCTCGATTAGCCGGCCTGGCCGGCCATCTGCTGGATTTCCTGCGCTGTCGGCTGGACATCGCCGAGCCGCACGTAAAGAAGGGCGAGAAGGCCCTGACGCTGTGCATCCCGATCCAGATCAAGTGCAAGGACTGGGATCAGAAGTGGGAGGACGCCTCGCTGGGCCGGTGTTAACCAAATGCCGGTCCGGAAGAGACAAACGGAGAGCCGGACTCGGTCGGCTCCAGCTTTCCGTCCCCGCAGCCATCGACCGCACTGGTATTTGGCCGATGCCCCTTCGATCCGAAAATGCGAAAACAGCCTGCGTTATGGGCGTTTTTCGTGGTTTCGAGGCGGCTAGCGGGGAGCTGTTAACCCAGCGGTTGGTCGCCACTGAGTAGCCGAGGTACGCGCCCGTGAGTATCAGGTCCGCATTGATCGGCGGCCCGCCGGGATTACCGTAAAGTGCCCTCCGGTAGCCCATCTCACGCCACAGCGGGCCAGTGGACTCGGCCTCCGGACGCGCGCTCGGGATGCACAGCCAGACGCCCAGAGGCGAAAATCACTTGAGCTTCAGCGCCTCAGTGACCTGGTCCGTGGCCACCTTGGCTTCATTCGCGACTGCTGGGTCGCGCGTAGCGGCCTGCGCCACTTCCAGTGACTCTTTAGAGGGAAAGGAAGGCAGCAGTGAGAGGATATTCAACTTCTCGTTGTTTTGGGTGGCAACGGCCATGGCTTCGCTCAGCAAGCGGCCGCTCTCCGAAGGGGTACGTTGCGATTGCAGCACCATCAGCCTGAGACAGCCGCGCAGCGCCAGCACTTGGATATTGTTGGTAGGAGGCCCCCCGCGACCGCCTCCACCACCGCCGCGGCCTCCCCGGCCAGCCCCGCTGGTCGACACGTAACCTGGCGGCAGGCCTGCTTGACTCTCCATGGCTTCTCCGTCGGCCTGAAGGTTCCGCGAGACACTCTTCGCAAGGTTGAGCAGGTCCATGAGAGGAGTGGAATTGCTCCACGCGGTGAGCGCCAGGATGGCGCCCCGGGCTATCTCGGGATTGGCGTCCTTGATGCTCTCGCGCAGCAACGGAAGCGCCTCGTCACTAGATACCTGTCCCATGACGTCCAGCAGGCTGAGGCGCGATTGGAGATTGGTTGTGTTACGGTACGCGGCGGTCACGGCGCCGATGGGCGCGGGTTGTGCTCTCCTGAGCACAGTGCCTAGCGTCAGTGTTGCATCCCTGCGCTCCGCCGCTGTCGACGCCTTCAGCAGCAGATCCAGCAGACCCGAGGTCTGTGCCCCGCCGCCGACGTTGCGTAACGCCCGAAGGGCCTCACGGCGCACGTCCGGGTCCGTTCCCTGAGCCTCTCTGGTCAAGGCCTCCGCCGCACTTACCATGACACGTTCTCCCGCCGCCATGATCAGCTCGATCTTGACCTTGCCGCTCGAAGAGCCGAGATCGGCGATGATCGCCTGGTCAACAGCGCGGCCTCGCAAGGTGTACAGGCTACGGCGGGCCGCGCTTTGCTCGAGACCTTCGCCGGCCGCCGCGGCCTCCGCCAATACCTTCACGCTGGATTCGTCCCCCAGCTTGCCGATTCCGGCCAAGGCGGCCGCCCGCACCTCGGGCGAGCTGCTCTTGACGGCTGCCAATATGGTTGGTTTGGCGGACGGGTCCCCCCGATAAGCCATCGCGGTCAACAAGTGGGCTTGGCCGAATGCCGGGACCTTCGAAAACTCCGCCGCCATCACTTTGGTGATGTCCGGACCGGAAAGCCCATTGAGGAGCTTCACGGCCGCAGCCTGCATCACTGGATCTTTGGACTCGATCTCGGCAGTCAGAGCCGGCACCGCGTTCTTACCATCCGCGGCGGTGAGTCCAGCCAAGGCCCGAGTGCGGATCTTGGCGGGTTCCCCAGGCGCCAACATTTGCTTGTAAACACTCACCGCGAGCGCCTTCTCGCCGCGCGCCGCAAATTGATCGGCGCACACCACAGACGCTTCAGCCACTAGGTCCCGCACCGGGCCTGCGGCCTTGGTCCGGGCGGCAACCAGGGCGTCCAGAGCCGGCCGGTCTGCGATATCGGCCAATGCCGCCGCTGCGGCTCCGGCCACTTCCGGATTCGAGGACGACAAAAGAGCGGCCAGCGCGGGGACCGCCTTCGCATCCCGGCGGTGGCCCAGGGAGTTGACGATCCCAATCCTGACCCGGTCATTGGGAGCCTGGCCTAGGCTGTTCCGCAGTGCTTCATCCGCCTCCGGGCCGGGTATGGCCGCCAGAGCGTACCTGGCCATCTCCGCGGTTTCGGCGCGCGTCAGCATGGGAGCAAGCACCGGAATGGATGCGTTCGTGCCGACCAAGGCGAGCTCCTGGAAGGCGGTCTCCTTCCCGGCCGGCGTAGCGTTCGATTGAATGAATTGTAGCAGCCGGGTTTCCAGCGCCTTCCGCTGGTCGGGAGATCCCTGCAGGTCCTCCACCAATTCGTTGAAGGCGACAATGATGTCGGGATTAGCGCCGTATTCGTAGACCGCAAGCTTGGCCATCAAGGGTTCGATCTCGGTTGGCTGATGCTTCGCCCTGGGGGCGGGACCCGTCTGCGCGGCCAGCACGGCCGCGGTGGTGAATGCCAGTAGAATCGCCTTACTTCTCACTTTTGCCTCCCTGCAGACAACCGGGCACTGGGCGTTGTGTCCGCCTCCAGGTCGCCGAGAATAAACTGGATTCCCGCCAAAACAAACCGGGCCAGCTCCGGCGTCGTGAAGAGCGTCGGATTGTGGCCTAGAGTAAGGAAAAAAGTCCGCCCTTTGCCGTAGGTTTGAATCCAGCTCACGGCGTAGTCATTGTCGGCCCGAACGCAGGGCTGGGCGCAGGCCCGGCCTTGATTCATGTCCGTCCTGGCGACGTCGATGCTGAGCAGCACATGCAACTTGTCGCGAGAATACGGTCCCGTGGGAAACCGGAAATACTCGTCGTGGTAAGTGAATTCCTTACCTCCGAATGCCGCGGTAAGCGGGCTGTTCGGATCGTCGATCTTCACGGTCGCCAACTCCGTGTTTTCCCGATGAATCCCGTGCCAGGTGCCGATCATCTGCCCGAACTCCGGCCAGTCCATCGAAGCATGGCTCACCCCGTGATTCCCGGCCAGCCCGCCGCCTTCGCGCACGAAGCGGCTCAAGCCGGCACGGACCTCCGGGTCCACGAAGATCATCCCGACGGTGTTGTTCAGGATCACGGCATCGAATTGGCGGATTTTGTCGTACTTGAGATTGTCCAGATCGTTATTGAACACGGCTTCGTAAGCGCCGGTCTGTTTCCCCATCAGCTCGATCGCCAGGTTTTCTTCCGGAATGGAACGGTGGCCAGGATAGGCGACGTTGAGATCCATCACCAGGAGTTTTCTGGGCTTCTTCGGCTTGGCGGGGGCCTGCCGCGGCAGGGCGGCTTCGATCATTTGCCTTTCCTCGGGCGTCACCCGGTCGGATCCGCGGATCGCCGCCGCGCGGGAGATCTCGTCCACCCGCGCCGCCATAACCGGCTGGAGAGCTTTCTCGAAACCCTGGAGCGACCGCGTGAGGTCGGCGAACGAATCCGCCGCGCCAGTTGAATCCACCGCGACGAACGAGGGCTTCAGCTCCAGACGGTCCATCTCGCGGAGAAACTCGGGCAGACCGGCCACACCGCTACCCAGCGGTACATCGCGGCCCTGGCCGCCGAGAGCGCTCCGATCGCGCAGGTTCGCGGCGATCAGGCGGTCTTTGAGCTGCGCCAACCCGTCCAGCGGCTTAATCCCTTCCCGCATCCAGTTGCCGATGTCCGCGCAGGCTCCAAAACGCTTGCTGCGCCCTTCAACGGCGTTCAACAGACTTTTCGGGTCCCAGTACGCGGGCGTTTCTTTGCGGCTGCGGTTGTACAGAGCCACATTGATGCCGAATTCGTTGGCCAGGGCGTCGACAACCGCCAGCGATTCCGGGGCGGGGTCGGAGACAATCGTCTCGACGTTCAGCGCTTTGGCGAACACGAACAACTCACGGCTGGAGCTCTCGTCCGGGCCGATGGTGGCGGTGAAGTAGACCGGCATGCCGAGATTCAGAGCGCGCAGCCGGTCCTGTACAGCCCTGATCTCGCCCGGGGCAAGGTGGTAGTCGAGCTTCTTGGGAATCTCCGGACTGAGATCTTGCGTGCTGAAGCCCTCGATGTACGCGACACCGAGCGCGTCGGCTTTGCCGGCCGCCTCGGAAAACGTCAGGCGGCGAAAACCGTCGGCCGGAACCCCCACCTTCCAGCCGAGGATCGGAAGTGCCGCCGTGGCGATCCGCCCCCAATTTTCCAGCCGCACCGAAGCGGTCCCGGGCGGGGGGCTACTGTTGATCGCACCCGGCGCCTGCCCAGCCCCACGCCCCGGGCCGGCGGCAGCCCCAGCAGGGGCCTGAGGCGCCGCCGGCGCGAACCCGACCATCGCGCCGGCCACCACCACGAGCAATACAGAGCGCATGCTTTCTTATGCCCCTGCCTTTTGAGAAGGGATGCCAGCTCCTGGAACGTCCAGCCTCCAGGGGCTCCTCATCACCCGCGACATCTTGCGATTCGCGAGCTCGTCGTCTTTGAACACTTCCTTTACCGGGTCCCAGTGCAGCTTCCGTTCCAGACGGCAGGCGATGTCTCCCATCTGGCAGATCATCTCGTCGTGAGTGCCGGCTTCCACCGGGCAGACCAGTGGACTGCCGGTCCGAATCGCGTCCAGAAGGTTGCGCTGGTGGTCGTCGCTGTAGATGACCCGCTTGTCGTTGGGGCCGAACACCGTTCGCGCCACGGATTCCGGCTGCGTGCGCATTCCCACGCGGCTGACCCATATCCATCCCGCGGTGCCGAAGAAGATCATGCCGACGCTGACACCCTTCACGCTTTCGCCAAACTGAAATTGCCAGAAGCGCTTCCTGGCCGTGACCAGATCCATGAGAAGCATCTTCACGCCATTGGCGTATTGGTACTCGATGTTGTAGGTAGTGAGTGTGTCGCGGATATCGTGGTAGACGTCCCCGGTTCCTTCGACGCTGATGGGAGTGGTGTCGTCGGTGTCGTTGGCCCATTGCCCGGCGTCCACATCGTGGACCCCGTACTCGCCGCCGATCGCGCCCAGGCCGTAGTCCATGATGGACATCCAGGTGCGGGTGATGCGCAAATCGCTGTACGGCTTCCACGGCGATGGGCCGATCCACATATCCCAATCCACGCCAGGCGGGACCGGAGCGGGTTTTTCAGCGGGCATCGAGGTGAAACCCAAGCCCAACGGCAACGCGGTGCGGCCACCCCCGGCGGAGCCGATGGCAATCGTCTGAAGCTGGCCGATCTTCCCGTTGCGAACCAGTTCGGCGGCGTGGCGGAAGAGTTGCGAGGAACGCTGCTGGGCGCCTAACTGGTAGGAAACCCCGTAATGCCGGATGGCGGTGCGGACCGCCTTGGCCTCCTCGATGGTGAGGGCCATGGGCTTCTGGCAGTACATATGTTTGCCCTGGCGGGCCGCTTCGATGGCCATCAGCGCGTGCCAGCGCTCCCCCGTCGCGATGTTCACGACATCGATGTCTTTGCGCTCCAGCAGTTCGCGGAAATCGTTGTACGCCGCGCAACTTTTGTCACCGTATCTGGCATCCACAGTGTCCTTGGCCTGCCGGCGGAACTGTTCCCGCACATCGCAGACGGCCACCATGCGGATGTCGTCGTTGTTCATCCACTGCCGCATGTTGCCGCCGCCTTGCGATCCCACGCCGATGGCGCCAAAGGTGAGGCGATCGCTGGGCGCAGTCACCCCCGCGCCAAGCACCGAGCGCGGAACAATCATGGGAAATCCGAGAACCGCTGACGCACTGGCCAGCGTGCCCTTCATGAATTCACGCCTTTTCATACTGTAAACCCCTCTCTTGCTTTCCTACTGCGTTTCGCCGGCCGTCACCTGACAAGACCGGTCCATGCTAGAAGGTAACTCGCGCAGTGAGTTGCAACTTGCGCGGTAAGTTGTTCGTCGTTGTGACCTGGCCGAAGTTCGAGGAATCGATATTGGTTCCGGGCGCCGCAAAGCAGACAGCATTCGTCAGATTGAACACGTCCAACGTAAAGGCTACCCTCAGGCGTTCATGAATGGCGATTTCGCGACGCAGACTGACATCTTCATCAATAAGATGGGGCGCGAACAAACCATATGGAGCCGATCGCGGCAAGTTCCCGAAGGTGTATGGCGCGGGGTCTACAAATGCACTCTTGGCGTAGTAGGCGACGGCGCCCGGCGCGAGAGCGTTACCGCTGCCGTAGTTACCATTGATGCGCACCGGCCCGCTAAACGCAGGGTTGTAGCTGGGGATACAACTGGAGGCAATGCCAGGCGTGTTACACCCGGAACCCGTAATGCCTATCGGTGCTCCCGAACTCACCGTAACAATGCCGGAAATCTGCCAGCCACTGAGGAGGGCTCGTACGACGGCGTTACCGGCGCCCAGGCTATGGCCTTTGCCGAACGGCAAGGCATAGACAATAGTGCCGTGGAAAACATGACGGCGATCGATGGATCCGAGGGATTTATCGAGTTGGCCCGCCCACGGATTTCGGTTGCCGTCCACTGCGCCGAGATTGGTGGCTGATCCGTTCGAATTATCGATTTCTTTGCTCAAAGTGTAGCCGGACTGGAAGGTTATCCCTTTGGAAAACCTGCGATTAAACGTGAGCACGAGAGAGTTGAAGGTTGAGTTCGCGATATCACCGGCAAATAAGGTGACTCCAGAGTATTGCGGAAACGGCTTCAACATCTGCGCGATCGTCCCTTGGAAATTGCTGAACGGCAGTCCGATGCTCGGGATGATGGCTTGCGCCGCGGCGATGTTGGCCGGTGTGGCCTGAACGTTGAGCAACGAACCGAGCGCCAAGTCTTGCTGCGGCATGGAGTCCGTCCACAGAGCCGGAGCCACGAGCGGGCGCAGAAAATGGCCCACACTCGCCGAGTAGGCGGCTCCGAGCGTCATGTTGGGGGTGATTTCGCGCTGGAGGCCGAAGCTCCAGTTGATGTAATACGGTGGTCTTCCTGAGAGACTCGGGTCGACATAGGGCAGGCTCACAGCGCCGGTAGGGTTCGAGGTCGTAAAACCGGTACCATAAGTCGGATCGATAAAGGGAGATTTCGCGTGCGGCGGCACGCCCTGGTCCCAGTAGAACGCAGGCAGGCCGGTTGCGGCGCTGCCAAAACTGGCGGTCGCGTTATACCCCGCTAGGCCAGACCCCGCGGCGGAGCCATTACCGCCAACACCGGCGGTCCCGGAATCGACCGTAACGATAAATCCCGCGCGGATAACCGTCTTGTTGTCCACCTTGTATGCCAAACCCAGGCGAGGCTGAAAGTTCTTGTAGTGTGCCCTGGTCGGAATGCTGCAATTGCAACTGTACGGACCATGGCCGGCAAAATTCAAAGCCCCCAGGCGCCCCCCCGCTGCCGGGTTCGGAAAGTTCGGGTTCAGAAATGACATCCGGTCGGCCACTTCAAAACCCGGGCCAAACAGGTCGTAACGCAGCCCAAGGTTCAATGTCAGGCGCGAGCTAACCGTCCAATCGTCCTGGATGTATGCGGAGTAGTTGTGGTAACGAGCCCCGTACCACACCACGTAATTCTGCACGACGGAAGCTGAATCCACCGCTCCCAGCATATAACTGGCATAGGCATTGCCCGTGGTGGTAAGGAGGGTTCCGGTGGGGGAAAACCCTGCTGTTTCACTGTTGCTGAAGGTGAAACTGGCGTCGGTACCGTCTTTTGGCCTGGCGTTGTTGTCCTCCAGCCGCGTGAGTTGGAAACCGATGCCAATAGAATGCCTTCCATGCACCCACAGAATGCTGTCCTGAAAGGCGTAGTTGTTTTCAGCTTCGTCAAACGGTCCGGTTGTCGACCAATTGGTCGGAGCATTGGCGCCGCTAAAGCTAATGGCCGGAAACGCACTACCCGCCTGCCCCGCCGGCAAGCCGGTCAGCCCGGCCTTGTCAGGGTAGTTGCCGGCCTTGGTATTGCTGAAGAGTGGTATATAGATCCGCGAGAGACCGATGCTGACCTGGTTGAGCAAGGTGGGCGTGAATAAGTATGTCGCGTGGAGCTGGATGATGGTGGGCATCTCCTCGACAACTCCGGCCGAACTATCGTACGGCAGCGCAAGTGCGGTTCCCGTCGGGGTGAGGTTCCCAGTGTAGTCGGTGGCGTACTTTCCGCGGGCATACACCCCGTACATGCGAAGCTTCTCGGAGGGGTTCCAATCCAATTTCTCGGTCGTATTGTTGGTGTGCAAGGCCTTCGGAAGATTTGCCAGGTAGTTGTTTAGAACACTCGAGGTCTGGGGAGGGGTCAGATAGGACTGAAACGACAGAGCGACCGTAGAGAGACGGTTGGCCGGAATGCTGTTGCCCGGAAACGGCTGGTTGGAGCAGACGGAGCCGTTGCACACTTGCGTCTTGGGATCGTACATCGCAGCCGGCAGCGCGCTGAAATCGCCGCTCCGTTCGGCCATCGTGGGAAGCGACAAGTAGTTCGGAGGCGTTGCCGTTTTGTAGTAGTATCCGCTGTAGTTGCCGAAGAAGAAAAGCTTATCTTTCTTGATGGGCCCGCCGATATTGGCGCCGAACTCGTTCTGGTGATCGACGGGAGCCTTCGGCGCAAAGAAACCGCGGGCATCGAAATCCGTGGTGCGTAAAAACTCGAACGCACCGCCATGGTACAGGTTCGTGCCGGATTTTATCACGTAGTTGTGAATTCCCTGACCCTGGTACATCGCCTTTTGGCCGTTGGTTTCAACCTGGAACTGGTCGACGGCCTCGACGGAAACTCCCAATGCCAGGTTGCGGGTATCACCCTGCTGGTCCGGGAAGGCGAGCGACAGACCCTCCAGATAGAGCCCGTTGTTTTCTTGCTGGCCCCCGTTGAACGTGGCGTAGGAGGGTCCGGACGCTTGGGTAACCACCGCGCTCACTCCGGGAATCAGGCCGATAAACATGGTGGGATCCCGGGGAACTCCGCTTCCCATGGCGAGCGGAAGCGAGTCGTAAACATTGTTCTGCATGCTCCCGCCCAGCGTCGCATCTTCGGTGCGGAGCGCCGTGGCGGCTGCCTCGACCGTCACCTGCTGGTTGGCTGAACCGACCTTTAACTCCACGTTCACACCGACAGTCGAGAGCGCCTCAACCACAATATGCTCCTGGGTGGAAGTCTGAAAGCCGGTCGCTGCCACTCTGACGTTGTATTCTCCGGCCGGAAGCGGCGAGAGCACATACAAGCCGGCAGCGGTTGTCAGGCGCGCTGTTTCCACGCCGGTAGCGACATTTATTGCTGTGACTGTCGCTTGAGGAACCACGGACCCAGAAGAGTCGGTGACGGTGCCTTGGATGGTGCCACTTCCAGCGATTTGGGCTGTTGCTATGCCAGTAGCGGTAACGATCACGAGAATGGTGCAAGAAACGAGCAAGGTCGAAATGCGGTGCTTCCGGACACCACCCGTCTGTGTCATGGAATGGCCCCTTTCGTTGCGGTGGTTTCCGATCTCGGCGCTGTCTGGCAGATTTCCGAAAAACCGTTTGTAGCACAGGCAGCACTTCCCCCGAAGATCCACTCTAAGATCCCGAACGATATTCAGATACAGTATGCACCTCCGAGCCTGTTGAGGCAAGCCCCAGTCTTGTCTCGTGTCGTTAACATACGATCTGTCCGGTCGAATTAGCGCATGATCTGTCCGCTTTGAAAATCGCAGGCGGAAACGAGAGCCTGGAAAGATGGACTCTGGGCGACAGTATTCCGCCTCCGAAATGGAGTAGCGGGACGGGGCAAGGGAGGCGGTCGGTCAGGGGAGTTGTGGGGGGTTTTTAGCGCCATGAACTGGCCGGCATTCCTGATGGTGGTCGGCGGAGCCAGAGCAGGAGTTCAATCGAGGATCACATCGGCGCCTACAGGATGCCCGCCAGGAGCGATCCCGGGGGCTGTGGGGCGATTTCGGAGGCTGGGGTGTGTTGAGATGGTCTGCGAAGACGCCGGGGTCGCGCCATACAGATCAGCTGCGTTTTCGCGCTTCGAGTGCCAAATGCGCGGTGGCACAGACGCCTTATAACCCGGGGCCATCGCCACGGTGTCCACCGCGATGCTTCGGACGGCTCTGAGGCATCCGGTGCGGTGTTGAACGGCATTCTGGAGGGCCGCTAGTCCCGTTGGCGGACGGCTTCAACGTATGCTGTGCGGTCTGAAGGGCATTCTGAAGGGTAGCGCAAGGGGTAGCGGTAATGGGGTGGAATAGGGGGGATTCAGGGGCAACAACCCCATGTAAGTTATTGAAAAATAATAAATATTGCTAGATTTAGGTTCCAGTTTCCGCGAGGGAGTGAAGGTTCAAGTCCTTTCATCCGCACCAACCAAAACAATTTAGTCCGCATGAGTGGAGCTTGATCGATCCAGGCTCCGTGACGCTGGTATCTTGCTCTTTGGGGTACACCAGCTAATCAGATCAGAAACTCCTTGAAACGTCTACTTAGACACAGTATTCTTGTCTTTGTCTGTAGCGGCTGAACCATCAGACGGTGGGTTACGGTTGTGTTATCGAACGTTAGCTGCCACGTGTTTTCTATCGTGGTATGGACTGGAACTGGCAATCAGCAGTCGGCCCACACTACGCCTTTCCTGGTGCGAGGTAACGAAAGGACGAAAGAAATGCTGAAAGACGGAACCAATCGAAGGGCATTCATCAGAGGCGGCGTCGTAGCTTTTGCCGCCGTGCCGCTCGGGGTGGGGGGCACTTACGGCGTCAAGGCCGGCTCCAATTGGCGGCGGATGAATGCTGCCAACCGCCTGATCTCAGATTACCTCCACGACCACGCCATAGCGAAGTTGCAACTCGGCGCCGGCGGGGTCAAGGGATTCTCCGGCTGGCTGAACACCGATATCGAGCCGGCCGAAGGCGAGGCGTATTTGGATGCCACGAAGTCGTTTCCTATTTCGGATGGCTCTCTATCCTACATATTCTCCGAACATCTGATCGAGCATCTGTCATATCGCGACGGGCTGTCCATGCTTCAGGAATGCCGCCGCACTCTCAAGCCGGGTGGCAGGGTCAGAATCGCAACGCCCAATTTGCTGAAGCTGATTCAGCTATTCCAGAACGCCAAGAACGATGAGATGCGAAATTACGTGAAGGACAAGATAAAGGCGGATTATTACTCGGAGCCTCTTCCTCAGACCGCTTCGCCGGAGTGCGTGATCCTGAACTACGAAATGCGGAGTTGGGGCCATCAGTTCCTCTACGACCCCCCTTCGCTGCGAGAGAGCCTGGAGCGAACGGGATTCCAGTCAATTAAGGAGTTCGCACCCGGCGAGAGTGATGATCCGGCGCTCACGGGTCTGGAAAATCGCCATAAACTGTTGTTTCATGAATTGAATGACTACGAAACGATGGTTTTCCAGGCCGTCCGGCCGTAACTGAGCTTCGCGTGCAGTCTTGCGCCGCGCCATTCCACGCCGGCGATGATCGCGCCCTTCCAGGGCGTTCCTCACAACCGCGGCGCATCGAAAGAGGATTCGTGACCCTGCCTGGGAACCCCGGCCACGGAGCAGTTCCGGAAAACGGGGCCATCCGGACTCCGGGTGCGGACGTGAACGGGGACGTCGTCGTGTTAACCTCAGATAGAGGCCCATGACCAAGACGATTCGTTCACGATTCTGTCACGAAGTTGGGGAAAGGGTTGAAGGGTGCACGATACTGGAGAAGAGCGTCGTCATTCCACCCGATTCCGTCCAGCGGCGGCTTGGCGTTTATGACTATCTGGTGGAAGTGCCGCCGGTGGCGGCGAAACCGCCCTCGTCCCGGAAAGGGACAACCCCGGCTACCGCACCGGACTCTTTCACGAGAGCAACGCCTGACGATATGGGAGGCGTGATCCGCCGTCTGCCCTCACGGTGACCCGCGGAACAAGGCAATGACGGAATCCGAAAAGGAGAAGGCGAAAGCGGCTGCCCTGGCTGGTGTTGGCGCGGGTGTTGGGGGCGCGAGCGGGGCATCCGTAGGAGTTTTGGAGCTCGCCTCTCAAGGGGTTGCGACCGGGTTGTCGGCTGGCGTGGTCATCGGAGTTGGAGCCGCCGCCGGCGCAGCGACGTTTTTTCTGGGATATAAACTCTATCGCCATTTTGTAAAGGCCAAGAGCAGTTGAAACACCAGCGAATCGAGAAGGTCTGACCAGAACGCAGGCGCCGTGGCGATGCCGGGCCGTCAGGCCCAGGGCGCCAGACGCGTCCGGGCCAGGCTTCCCGGCCCGGCGGTGCTGACGCCACCGAGGCGGGCCCGGCCGATGGGTGCCCGGCAACACGCAGGAACATCATCAAGCTGCGACTGCGGGAGTTGAGGCGGCGCTACCCAAGGTTAACGGGGGATGGGTGCCTAATTGGTTATTGATCGCCGCGCGCCGGGGCTGCTAGGTTGAGCGTGCAGCCCAATCGGGCTCAAGAGGAGAATCCTGCGTGCGGAAGAAATTGCTTCTGGTTCTTGCTTGTATCCTGATCACGCTGATCATCGGTATCTTTTCCCGGACCACAACTGGCCAACTACTGGCCGTCACCATACGAGGGAACACGCAGTGTCCCTTTGCCGAAACCATGCGCAGTATGGACAGCGCCAAGGCCATCCTCGCCTCGGAGAAGCGCATCAAGCAGGCCAGCCGCATGCTTCGGGAAGAGGGGACTTTGCAGCAGTGGGACACCCCCCGGGGACGATTCTGGATGCCGCGGAACAGCGCAGGGATGGAGCCGCTGGTGTTGGCCGAGCAAGAGAACGAGATTTATGGCAGCGGACCGCGAGCGGTGCAGTCCGGCGACGTGGTGCTGGATTGCGGCGCCGACATCGGCACGTTCACGCGGACCGCGCTCCAGCACGGAGCGGGGACGGTGGTCTCCATCGAGCCCGACCCGGAGAAGGAGCCCTGCCTGCGGCGCAATTTCGAGAAAGAGATCGCCGCCGGCCGCGTGATCGTTGTCCCCAAAGGGGTGTGGAACGAAGAGGGCACCCTCAAGCTCTACGGTGACAGCGTGGTGGAGCGGCGAGGAACGTCGCCGGGCGTGGACGTCCCGCTGACCACCATCGACAAGCTGGTGGCCGACCTCAAGCTGCCCAGGGTGGATTTCATCAAAATGGACATTGAAGGCGCGGAGAAGCAGGCGCTCGCCGGCGCCCGCAACACCCTCGTCAAGTTCCGGCCGCGCCTGTCGATTGCCACCGAACATCTGTTCGACGACGCGGTGGCGATTCCGCGCACCGTGCGCGGGATGCTGCCCGGCTACCAGTTGCGTTGCGGGCCGTGCGAGTGGGCTGACGGGCACTTCCGGCCGCAGACGATCTACATGTTCTGATCGGGACGCCGCCGGCGAAGCCGCCGGGGCTGCCTTCATTGGCGAGCCAGACCTTCATGCCGCGCTTGCTGGCCTCTTCCACCGCGAACCTGGTGACCCCAACAGGGTATGCTGTACGGAAAGGATCGAACACGAACCATGGAGAAGAGGTTTTGTTTCTACTTGAAGGACCGCAAGGACGCCATCGAAGTGGAAGGAGTGAAACTGCAGGACGATGGCGCCCGAATCACGGTCGTGGACCAAGCCAACGCCACCATTGCCGTTTTTCTCTGGAGTGAGCTTCAGGGATACACGGTCGAAGAGTAAGCGCGCCCTTGACGCTGCCCCTCCGCCACTGCTAATTTGTTAGTTGCATAAACCAGTAGTCATGAATAAATATGCTGAGAGTGCGCCGGTGACCCTGCGCGACCTTGCCCGCTCGGTCCGCCGCGAAAGCTTGCGCATGGTGCACCGCGCCAGGCTCGGCCATCCGGGCGGCGACCTTTCTTCGGCCGACATCCTGGTGGCCCTTTATTTCGGCATACTGCGAGTCGATCCCCAGCGCCCCTGCGCGCCGGACCGCGATCGTTTCATCATGAGCAAGGGGCACTGCTCTGGTGCGCTCTACGCCACGCTCGCCGTGCGCGGTTTCTTCCCGCGCGAGGAACTGGCCGACTACATGCAGCCGCTCGCGCGTCTCAACGGCCACCCCAACCGCACCGATCTTCCGGGCGTGGAGGCCAACACCGGACCGCTGGGCCACGGCCTGCCGATCGCTGTCGGCGCGGCGCTGGCGGCCAAAATGGACGCGGCATCCTGGCGCACCTTCGTCCTCACCGGCGATGGCGAGTTGCAGGAGGGCAGCAACTGGGAAGCCCTCATGGCCGCCGCGCAGTTCGGGCTCGACAACCTCACCGCCATCGTGGACCGCAACGGCATCCAGCAGGGCGCGCCCACGGAGAGCATCATTCGCATGGAGCCGCTGGCGGACAAGTTCCGCGCTTTCGGATGGGCCGTCCGCGAAGTGGATGGCCACGACCCGGACGCGCTCCTCGCAGCCTTTCGCGCCCTGCCCTTCGAGCCCGGCCGGCCAAGCTGCCTGATCGCCAGGACCACCAAGGGCAAGGGCGTCTCGTTCATCGAAAACCGCGCGGAATGGCACCACCACGTGCCCAGCGACGCCGAACTGGCGGCGGCGCTGATCGAGCTTGGCGAGGATCCGCATGCCTGAGCGGTTCGACTGCCGCGATGCCTTCGCCGGCGCGCTCGAATCTCTCGCCGCGCGCGACCCGCGCATCGTCGCGGTGGTGAACGATGCCGTGGGTTCCACACGCCTGGGCAAGTTCGACAAACGCTTCCCCGGCCGGCTGGTGAACGTGGGGATCGCCGAGCAGAACATGGTCGGCATTGGCGCCGGTCTGGCCAACGGAGGCAAGATCCCGTTCGTCTGCGGCGCGTCCTGTTTTTTGACGGGGCGCGCGCTCGAGCAGATCAAGGTGGACGTGGCGTATTCCCGGGCGAACGTCAAGCTCTGCGGCATGTCGAGCGGACTGGCGTACGGGCAGCTCGGCCCCACCCACCACTCCATCGAAGACCTCGCCTGGACGCGCGCTATCGCCAACCTCACGGTGATCGTTCCCGCCGATCCCACCGAGACCGCGCAGGCGGTGCGCGCCGCCGCGGAGACAGATGGCCCGGTGTTCCTGCGCCTCTCGCGCATGCCGGTTCCCGAGATCCACCCGCCCGATTACCAGTTCCGGATCGGGTCGGCCGAGGTGCTGCGGCCCGGCCGCGACGTCACCCTGATCGCCTGCGGCACGATGGTGTGCCGCGCGCTCGAAGCCGCTGCGCTGCTGGCCGAAGAGGGCGTCTCCGCGCGCGTGGTCAACCTGTCGAGCCTCGCGCCGCTCGACCGCGCGGCTATCGAGGATGCCGCCGAGACCACCGGCGCCATCGTCACGGTGGAGGAGCACTCCATCCACGGCGGGCTCGGAGGAGCGGTCGCCGAGGTGACGGCGACGACCTGTCCCGTCCCCATGCGCATCCTGGGAATCCCCGGAACGTTTGCGCCCACAGGGTCCGCCGAGTGGCTGCTGGAATATTTCGGGCTGACCCCGGATGGCATCCGCGAAGCCGCCCTGGAATTGCTGGAGACCAAGGTGCGGCGGTGAGCGGGCCTTACCTCCTCGCTATCGATCAGGGCACCACTAACACCAAGGCGCTGCTCGTCAACCGCCGGGGCGAAATTGTGTCGTCCGCCGCGCGGCCCTTGTCCATCCGCTTTCCGCGGCCCGCGTGGGTGGAGCAGGATGCGCGCGAGTTATGGTCGAGCGTGGTGGTGGCGGCCAGCGAATGCCTGGAAAAAGCCGGAGGCGTGAGGCCCGATTCGATCGGGGTGAGCAATCAGCGGGAGAGCGTGGTGGTGTGGGACCGCGCGACCGGCGAGCCGGCGGGCCCGTGCGTGGTGTGGCAGTGCCGCCGGACCGCCCCGTTCTGCGCGGAGTTGCGCGAGCGCGGGGCGGAAGCGCTCATTTGCGAGCGCACCGGCCTGGCCATCGATCCGCTCTTCTCCGCGAGCAAGGCGCGGTGGCTCCTCGAACAGGCGCCCGATGGAATGCACCGCGCGGCCAACGGCGAGTTGTGCATTGGGACGGTGGATGCCTGGGTGCTGTGGAACCTCACGGGCGGCGCGGTGCACGCCTGCGATTTCACCAACGCCTCGCGCACGCAACTCCTGAACCTGCGCAGCCTGCGCTGGGATCCGGAGCTTCTGGCGCTGTTCGGCATTCCCGCTGCGGCACTTCCCACGGCGCGGCCGTCGAGCCTCAGCGGGGCAGGCGTCTCCGCGTGCAACGGGCTTCCGGCTGGCGTGCCGATCGGCGCGCTGATCGGCGACTCGCATGCCGCACTGTTCGGCCACGCCGTGTTTGAGCCGGGCGGGGTGAAAGCCACGTACGGCACGGGCTCGTCGCTGATGACCATCACGCCCGAGCCGGTGCAATCGGCCAGCGGCCTGTCAGCGACCGTGGCCTTTTCTCTTCCCACCGAGACGCGCTATGCGCTCGAAGGCAACATCTCGGTGACCGGCGGAGCCGTGCAATGGCTGGGCGATTTCCTGCGCCTGCCTGATTCCTCGCAAGGCGTGGCAGACCTCGCGGCCACCGTGGCGGACACCGGCGGCGTGTACCTGGTGCCCGCGTTCGTGGGGCTTGGCGCGCCCTACTGGAACGACGCCGCCCGCGGCCTGCTCACCGGACTGACCAGAGGCGCCACGGCCGCGCACGCCGCGCGCGCCACCATCGAATCCATCGCCTACCAGGTGCGCGATGTCTTCGACGCCATGGAGCGCGACTGCGGCCATCCACTCCCCGAGCTGCTGGCCGATGGCGGCGCGAGCCAGAACGATCTGCTCATGCAATTTCAGGCCGACATCCTGGGCCGTCCCGTGGTACGCAGCGCTTCGGCCGATGTCTCGGCGATGGGCGCGGCGTGGCTGGCCGGCCTCGCCGTGGGGGTGTGGTCTTCGCTGGAAGAACTCGCCGCCCTGCCGCGCCCCGAGCAGCGCTTCGAGCCGCGAATGGCCGACGCCGACCGTGAGCGCCTCTACGGCGGTTGGCAGGAAGCGGTCGGACGCGCCGTGAAAAGATAAGGTATGGCGCGCATCGACGAGCTTCGCCTCATGACCAAGGTCGCGCGCATGTACTACGAGCAGGGGCTGCGCCAGACCGAAATCATGGACCGGCTGAGCATGTCGCAATCCACCATCTCGCGCCTGCTGAAGCGCGCCGAAAAGGCCGGCATCGTGCGCATCACCGTCAGCGTGCCCCCCGGCGCGCACCCGGAGCTGGAGGAAGCGCTCCAGGAAAAGTTCGGCTTGAAAGAGGCGATCGTGGTCGAATCGATGGAGGACGACGAGCAGATCGTGCGCGATCTCGGGCCGACCGCCGCCTACTATGTGGAAACCACATTGCGCCCGAACGACGTGGTGGGTCTCTCTTCGTGGAGTGCGGCGCTGCTGGCCATGGTGGATTCCATGCGGCCCAGCCCGCGCACGGCGGGCGCGCGCGTGGTGCAGATCCTGGGCGGCGTTGGCAATCCGAGCGCGGAGGTGCACGCCACGCACCTCACCCGGCGCTTCGCCAACCTGGTGGGCGGCACGGCTACGCTGCTGCCGGCTCCGGGAGTGGTCGGTTCCGCGGACGCCCGGCGCGTGTTGATGAAGGATCGCTTCGTGCACGAAGCCGTCGAGTTGATGGCGACCATGACGCTGGCGCTGGTGGGGATCGGCGCGATCGAGCCCTCGCGCATGCTGGCCGCCAGTGGCAACGTCTTCTCGTCGAGCGAGCTGGAGACCCTGCGCGCTTCTGGCGCCGTGGGCGATATCTGCCTGCGCTTCTTCGACCGGCAGGGCGCGCCGGTGGTCACGCCGTTGAACGACCGCGTCATCGGCGCCGACCTGCGTCACCTCCGGCACGCCAGCCGCGTGGTCGGTGTGGCCGGAGGCAGCCGCAAGACCGCGGCAATTCGCGCCGCGCTGGTGGGCCGCCTGGTCAACGTGCTGATCACCGACGGCAACACCGCGCGCCGCCTGGTGGCGGAAAAGGCGAGCCCCCGGTCATGATGCGCGCAGCGATCCCGGCGGCGGCCTGCCTGCTGCTTTCCTCGTGCGTGCCCTGGACCGTGCGGCCGATCGAGAGCGCCGATACCGGCCCTTTCGACGCCAACCGCTACGTCGAATCCATCTGGAATTCCAAGGTGCTGCCGGCGGTTTCCGCGCAGGCCGTGGATCTTTCCGAAATGCGGAAAGCGCCCGCGGGCGCCCGCCTGGTGAAAGGCGAAGGAAGAATCCTGCGCGTGGATACCAGCTCTCGCACCGGCCTGATGCTGGTCGACTTGCCGCCCTACGACGGGCGCGCGGACGTGGCCGTGCAGATCGGGCCGGTCATCCGCGGCACGGCGCTGCGCGACGCGCTGCCGTTCATCCAGTTCAGCCAGTTCGTCAACCAGTTGGAATTCGCGCGGGTGGGAAACGCGCTGAACGACCGGGTACTGAAGGACGTCCTCGCATCGCTGCCCAAGGAGGGGCTGGCCGGCAGCGTGGTGCAGTTCACCGGCGCATCGGCGGCGCCGGCGGTGGACGCGCTGCCGGAAATCGTGCCCGTGACGCTCGCGGTAAAGAGGAAGGGCGCATGAATCCCGAAATCGTGCTTGCCGCCCACGGAATCTCCATGCAGTATCCCGGCACCCTGGCCCTCGACCGCGTGGATTTCCCGGTGTACCGCGGGCAGGTGAACGTCGTAATCGGCGAGAACGGCGCGGGCAAATCCACCTTGCTGCGCATCCTGGCCGGCATCGAGCAGCCCACCGCGGGGCATCTCGAATGGCAGGGAGAAGCCTGCGTCGCGATGATCCACCAGGAGCTGAACCTGCTGCCCAACCTGAGCGTCGCCGACAACATCTACCTGGCCCGCGAGCAGACGCGCTTCGGCGTCATCGACCGCCGCGCGCAGGAGCATCAAACGCGCCTGCTCATGGAGCGCCTCGAGGAACCGATCGATCCTGAAACACTGGTGGGCGACCTGCCGTTGGGCCAACAGCAAATTGTGGAGATCGCCAAGGCCATCGCGCAGGACGTCCGCGTCCTGATCATGGACGAGCCGACCTCGGCGCTGAGCGCCGCCGAGATCGACGTGCTGTTCCGCCTGATCCGCGATTTGAAATCGCGCGGCGTGGCCATCGTCTACATCTCGCACCGCCTGGAAGAACTGCTCACCATTGGCGACCGGGTAACGGTGCTGCGCGATGGCCGCGTGGTGGCCGTTGCGCGGGCGGATTCCGCCAGCGTGCCCTGGCTGGTGGAGCAGATGACCGGCCACACCGCTGCGCCCGCAAGCCTTCGCGAAGCCGCCGCCGAAGGCGCTCCGCTCCTCGAGGTGAGCCTGGACCGCGGCCGCATTTCGTTCACCGCGCGCGCCGGCGAGATCATCGGCTTCTACGGCCTGATGGGCGCCGGCCGCACGGAGCTGTTCGAAACGCTTATGGGCCTGCGCCCCTCCGGCCACGCCGGTGTATCTCTGGACGGCCGCTCCCTCGACCACCCGGACATCGCGGAGCGCATCCGCGCCGGACTGGTGCTGGTCCCCGAAGAGCGCCAGGCCGCCGGAATCGTGCCCACGCTCTCGGTCCTCGAGAACATGACCCTGGCCAGCATTCGCGGGTTCTATCTCTCTCCGGATGCCGAGCGCCGCCGCGCCGCCGGGCTGGTGCGCGAGTTGAACATCCGCACCGCCAGCCTGGACCAGCCCATCACCTCGCTCAGCGGAGGAAACCAGCAGAAGGTCGTGCTCTCGCGCTACCTGCTGACGTCGCCCAAAGCGCTGCTGCTCGACGATCCCACGCGCGGCGTGGACGTCGGCGCGCGCGAAGAGATCTACGCCATTATCCGCCGGTTGGCCGCGCGGGGAATGACCATCCTGTTCGCGTCCTCGGAGCTTGCGGAAATCCTGGCGCTGTCCACACGCGTCCTGGTGATGTCGCAAGGACGCATTGCGGCCGAATTCACCGCGGCAGAGGCCACGGAACACGCGCTGGTGGAGGCTTCCGCGCCGCGCCGGCCGCCAACGAACGGAGGCGAACCTGCTCACCCTTGAAGCCGGCCCCAAACTGCTGTTCCGCCTGCGCGCGCTGATCGCGCTGGCCGTGTTGATGGCCGTGTTCTCGGTGCTGTCGCCGGCCTTCCTGACAGCGGCGAACCTCACCATCCTGCTGAAGCACGTGGCCATCAACGCCATCATGGCGATCGGCATGACGTTCGTCATCCTCAGCGGCGGAATCGACTTGTCGGTGGGCTCCATCGCGGGACTCGCGGGCATGATCGCGGGCGGGCTCATCGATCGCGGGCTGATGCTCCGATCGTTCGGAGTGGTGGTCTATTTCCAGATCTGGCTGGTCATCGCGATCGCGGTCGCGGGCGGCGCGCTGGTGGGCGCCATCAACGGCCTGCTGGTGGCGCGCCTCTCGGTGGCGCCCTTCATTGCCACGCTGGGCACCATGTACGCGGCCCGCGGCGCGGCGCTGCTGCTTTCGAACGGCGCCACGTTTCCCAACCTCCTCGGCAAGCCGGACCTCCGCAATACCGGCTTCGGATTTCTCGGCTCCGGCTCGATTCTCCAGGTCCCCGTACCCATCTGGCTGATGCTGTTGCTGGCCGCGGCCGCCGCGTTCATCGCCGCCCGTACTCCGTTCGGCCGCCACGTCTACGCCGTGGGTGGAAACGAGCGCGCGGCCCGGCTCTCGGGCGTGCGGGTCGGCCGGATCAAGCTGCTGGTCTACGTGATCTCCGGCCTCTGCTCCGCTGCCGTCGGGCTGATAATCGCCTCGCAACTTTCCTCGGCGCACCCGGCCACGGGCCAGTCCTTCGAGCTGAACGCCATCGCCGCTGTGGTGTTGGGCGGCACGTCGCTGATGGGCGGCAGGGGCAGCATCGGCGGCACCATCATCGGCGCGCTGGTGATCGGGGCGCTCGCCGACGGCCTGGTGTTGCTGGGCGTTTCCGAATTCTGGCAGATCGTGATCAAAGGTATCGTAATCGTAGTGGCCGTAGTTCTCGACCAGCTCCAACGGAGGTTCCGATGGTAATTCGTGGCGCAGTCCTCGCGGCCTGTGCATTGCTCCTGTGCTCCTGCGCTTCCCAACCCACGCGGAAGACCATGGCCATCATCACTCCGTCGCACGACAATCCGTTCTTCAAAGCGGAGTCCGATAGCGCCGCCGCCCGCGCGCGCGAGCTAGGCTACGAGGTCTCGACGAACACCCACGACGACGACGCCCACAAGCAGGACGAGTTATTCGACATGGCGATTGCCAATCGCGCCGCCGCCATCATCCTGGACAACGCCGGCGCCGACGCCTCGGTGGCCGCCGTGCGGAAAGCCAAAGCCGCCGGCATCCCCGCGTTCCTGATCGACCGCGAAATCAACGCCACCGGCATCGCCGTGGCGCAGATTGTGTCGAACAACTACCAGGGCGCGTCGCTGGGCGCGCAGGAATTCGTCCGCCTGATGGCGGAAAAGGGTGCCTACGTGGAGCTGGTGGGCCGCGAATCGGATACCAACGCCGGCATCCGCACGCAGGGGTACCACGATGTGCTGGACAAGTACCCCGACCTGAAACCCGTGGCGCGCCAGAGCGCCAACTGGAGCCAGACCGAAGCCTTCCAGAAGATGGAGACGATCCTCCAGGGTAGCCGCGGCATCAAGGGAGTGATCGCCGGAAACGACACCATGGCGCTGGGCGCATCGGCCGCGCTCAAGGCCGGCGGCTTGAGCAAAGTGATTGTGGTGGGGTTCGACGGCAGCCCCGACGTGATCGCGGCGATCCGCGCCGGCGACATTCAGGCCACCGTGCTGCAGCCCGCCGCGCGCATCGCGAGGCTTGCGGTGGAGGAAGCGCATCGCTACCTCACCTCCGGCTCCACGGGCGCGCCGGAAAAGCAGTCGATCGATTGCGAGCTGGTCACGGGTGCGAATGCGGGGGAGTTCGGTGTGTTCGGGAGGAAGTGAGGGGGAAGCTGCTCCGCCGGGGGGCATCCAACGGCCGCCCTGACAACGCTCGATAGCGTACTATGAGCCTGATGCCAATGAAAGTGCGCGAGGTGATTCGCTTGCTCGAGAAGCACGGATGGGTGGAGATGCGATCGAAGGGCAGCCACCGGCACTTCAAACATCCCAACCAACCGCTCGTGATCACCGTGTCGGGCAACGAGGGCAAGGAACTCGCGACGGGCACGCTGAACGATATACTCAAGAAGGCAGGGCTGAAATGAGACGCTATCCGGTCGTCATCGAACAAACAGGGACGGGCTACTCCGCGTATTCGCCGGATGTCTCCGGCTGTGTCGCCGTTGGCGACACGGAGGAAGAGACTCGCCAGAACTTTCAGGATGCCCTGATAGCACACTTCGAAGCCATGCGTGAAGTGGGGGAGCCGATTCCGGAACCACACACGTCAGTCGATTACGTGGAAGTCGCCGCATAACGCCGGCGAGTTCGGCGTGTTCGCGAGGAAGTGAGAGCCGCGCTACTCCGCGCGCAGCGCATCCACCCGCATGATCGGGTCGCTTTACGGGCGGGCAGGTAGCTCGCTGCCAGCGCGGCCACCGCCACGACCAGGGCGACGCGGCAATAGGTAATCGGATCATCCAGCGGGTTGACCTCGAACGGCAGGGCGGACACGAGGCGTGTGACGGCCGCGGCCCGATGTCAGCCAGGAACACACCGTTGCAAAGCTTGAGGATGCCGACGAACACGGCAGCGTCGGGAGTTATACCGAGGAAGCCATGCTCGCCAAGGTCATAGCCCGGTGGGGCATGCGCGTCTTACTCACTCCTCGAAGGCGTGATACATCGTAGGCTCGTTTCTCTACTTTTTGCCGGCGGCAGCTTCCAGCTTTGGTAGCTTCCTGATGAGCGACGCGTTGAACGAGTCCTTATCCTCCGCGAGATGTGCCCTTTTGTGGCAGTTCGGGCAAAGCCCGATCACTTTGCGAGGATGATCCGGTCCACCATCCGCCACGCGCGTCGTGTGGTGAGTTTCGAGAAATGGCCGACCATCAGCGGCACGAAACGGAGCGGCGGCCATACAGCCTTCGCACCGGCCATTCGCCCGCAGCAAGACGTAGCTACGGATAGCCGCCGACTTGGCCCGATAGATTGCCTTCCTCTTCCTGGGCGGCAACGATCCGCGCGCCTTCAGTAGGGCAACTTTTCTCAGCTCGTCTATGTTCGCCTCTGCGAGGAAGTCATCATCCAGATCGATACCGCCCTGCTGACGCGTGCTGATGAGCACCCGAATCCGGTCCGCTGTCTCAGGCGGTGGAGTCGTGATGCGCGGATATTTCGCCCATTCGAGATCCGGAATATGGCGCCGGATCGCCGCCAACGAGACGGGCGGCTCGATAAGCGAGATGGAGTCTAGGTCCGCGCCATATCTGTTCTTCCAACCGGTGCGGGGTTGGGCTTTCGACTTGACCCGCGCCGTTGCGAAAAAGCCAAAGGCCCGAATGTAGATGACGATTTCATCGCCCGGACCTACCGATTTTGGAGCCACCCAGGAGCGTGTCCTCCGGCTGCCCCGCGCCAGCCGTTCGAGGAGTGCCTTGTCGCCGTTCTGGATGCCGCCCTGAACGATGTGCAGCGGGCGCTGCGGGTTCGCCGGGTTCGGCACTTTGCGCCGAAGGACTTGCGACAACCACTTCGTAACGCCGGTTGAGTGCGCACCCCGAATGTTCTGAAAGGATGGTCACCGGGCGGCTGTGATCTCCAGCGCTTTGTGGTGCGACTCTGCGAGCATCGACAAGGAACGCGGAAGTTCGGACAGCGGGATCGCCGCTGTCTCGCAGCCCGGTGCATTAAGGTAGCGGCGGCCATCGAAATTCGTGCGCGCCGGGGCTGTCTTTCTCTCGACCAGGACGCGCAGCCCCCCTGGGTGCAACACTAAGGACTCGACAATGCCGGCGTTCAGGCGCACTACATCTTTGTCTTCAAGGAGCGTGACGCCCCACCGGTCTGGATAGTGTTGCGCGAGATAAGCGATCGACGCCGCAAGAAATTTGCAGTAACTTCGCCTCGCGTCCCCGGACGTTGCCTCGAAAATCGAGTCCACGACTCGTCGTGCGACCCTTGGATCGGAGCTCCGTTTGATCACGACTCAATCGTACCGCCCGGAGTGGACCGGGGCAAATCTATCGAAGCGAGACTCAGGGCGCTGGCTCGACGCCACTGATGCGGTTGATCTCGCCTTTGCGCGCGAGTCTCATGGTTCTCAGGAAGTCTGGCACCAACGGAAGGAGATCCCCAAGGCGATTTGACCTGCCACGAAGGATCAGAATCGGCGATGCACCTGCCCGCAAGATTCTGCTGGTATTCCAGCCCCCGATCCATGGTCACGAAGATCTCGAAGCCGGCTTTCTCCGCGAGATCGAGCAGGAAGCCATTTTTCTTGTCGGCGAGGCCTGCTTCGGGTACGGTGTGGCACTCATGCTCCGGCTGGCTGTACTTTGATCTTTCGTCGGATGCACCCGTCGAGAAGAATGTTCATCCAAGCTGCCCGACGAGTACGGACTTGGCAAGTTCCAACGCGGAGATCGCGGCTTCACGGGTCACCGTGGGGAAGTCGTCGAGGAACTCGTCCAGGGTTTGGCCGCCCTCCAAGTAGTCCAGTAACGCCTGAAAAGGAACACGCGTGCTTCGGAAGACTGGGGTTCCGCCGAGAACATCGGGATCCTTCCCAATCACATGGTCGCCAAGATTCAAGCTGGGTGCCTTGTGGGCCGGTTGCCCTCAGCACCAGTTTACTCTCGGGGGCAAGAGTCGCGGAAGCGCGACAGCAGCGACGGAGGTCATTCGCCGGGCGTCTGGCGTGGGGTTAGGACTGATCCGGTTGTGGACGATAGGTCTGTTAGCGCCAGTTTGGGAGCTCGACGAGCGACGGGATTCCCATTGACAGCCATACGGGAATCCCGTATAGTTAGATCGTGAAGGTTCGCGTATTCGCTACAAGCCGATACGAAAAGGAAGTACGGCGGCTACTCGCCGAACCCGAGCAAGCCGCTATGCAACTGGCAATCGCAGCCGATCCTGAGGCGCATCCCATAGTTCCCGGTACAGGTGGCGTCCGAAAGGCCCGCTGGACCCGGCAGGGGAAAGGCAAGAGCAGCGGCGTGCGGGTGATTTACTATTACTGGCGAACGATCGAACACGGCACGATGCAGGTATCGGACCCTGAGGTATACCTGCTTTCGATCTACGCCAAGAACGATCAATCGGACATGACTGCCGCCGATCGTAAGACGGCGAAAAAGTTTGTGGAGGGTTTGAAAGATGCCAAGAAGCAAGCGGGCAAGTAAGCGCGCGCCTAGGAAACTCAGTCGTGTAGGGAAGGACGTTGTTCATGGATTGAAGGAAGCCGCGGCACACGCTCGAGGTGCGATCTCTCTGCGGGCATACGAGTACGATGTTCCGGGCCAGGTAGATGTAAAAGCGATTCGCGCGAAATCGGGGCTGTCGCAATCTCAGTTCGCTCGACGTTATGGATTCAGTACTCGCACATTGCAGGATTGGGAACTTGGCCGAGCGCAACCGCCGAGCGCTGTCCGCGCCTATCTCACCGTCATTGATCGTTTTCCGGGCATGGTGGAGAAGGCTCTCTTGGGCGCTGCGTGAAATTGCGGGAGGCCGGATGTGGCCGTGCGTTCGCGATCTGAAGAGAGCGCCTACGTGGAGCCGCGTTCCTTTACCGAACTTGGAACGCCCACGGCGAGACCTGCGGTTCACGCTTGAACGGCTTCCCAACGGCGGGCAAGTTCTCTGAACGCCTGCTCGTTGGCCGGCCAATCGTGTAGCGTAGCCGGATCGAAATCAGCTCCGTTAGGCCACACCAGTGTCTCGGCTTCAGAATCAATCCGCACCCGGTTGAACAGTTCGAGATTGCGCAGCGGGCCGAACAGTTCGCCCGCAAGAACCGGTCGAAAATCGATGGTTTGTCCCGTGTTGTCGTCAAAACAAACACGGAGCGTGTACGGAGCGGCGATCTCGAAGGACCGTACTCGATAAATCGGATGACTCATAGCCACCTATTTCGACGGCTCGATCGGTGCCAGACTCTGCCCTCCTTGCAGCCGCTCCCAGTCGGCTCGCAACTCAGCTTGATGCAACTCCGCCCACGCTTCCACCAGCCGTCTCTGCCTCCTCGGTAGCAGCCCACGATCAGCTTCATTCTAGATCGTCGCGTCGCCTGTACTTCAATCGCCTCGTCCCTCAACCCGCGCTCTCCCCCGCCACCCCCACAGCGTCATTTCCCTCGCCGCCCGGTCCCGATTCGGCCACACGAAGCTCGCCATGCACCCCACGCCGAAAAGCAACGACGTGCCCGATCACTCCGATCATGTAATTGTGCAGCGGGAAATTGAAGCGGCCCAGGTTCCACAGCTTGCCGCCGTCGAGCGTCAGCGTCGCCCACGTGGTGAATGCCAGGCTCGCCACGATCCCCACCCAGGCCGCCGTCCGGCCGGCCCGCTCCACCAGGAACGCCAGCAGAAACAGGCCGGCCAGGCCTCCCGCCACAATCGCCGAAACCGTGTACCACAAGGAGAGCGCCGTCCCGTTGGTGTGCGCCAGCGCCGTCGCAATTACGATGCACAGGAAGCCGCAGGCCGCCACCACCAGTTTCGCCACCGCCAGGCGCTGCCGCTGGGTTGACGCGGGCCGCCGCACGCGGTAGTAATCCTCCACCGCGATCGCCGAGAGACTGTTCAGGTCCGACGACGGTTGGCCATCGCCGCGCCGAAGAGCGCCGCCAGGAACAGGCCCGCCAGTCCCGGCGGAACGTGCGTCGTGATGAAGTACGGGAACACCTGGTCGGCCTTGCTCACGTGCGCCGGCAGCCGCTCGCCCGTGTTGCGGTAGAACGACCAGCACAGCGTGCCGATCAGCATGAAAAGCGTCCACACCGGAACGCACAGCAGCGACCCGAGCGCGATCCCGCGCAGCGCCGCGCGGTCCGATTTCGCCACCAGGTAGCGCTGCACGATGGTCTGGTCGCCGGTATATCGCTGCAGGTAGTGGAAGAACCCATAGAGCGCAAGCACCAGCACCGTGGGCTTGCTCAAATCCGGCGCCATGCTGCCCAGGCTGATCTTCGGCCAGGCGGCCGCCAACGCCGCCGAAGGGCCGCCCGCCGGCAGCAGCACGAGATATCCCAGGCAGATAATAATGCCCAGCCACAGCACGAAGCCCTGGATCACGTCGGCCCAGATCACCGCTTCGATCCCGCCGATCAGCGTGTACAACACCGTGATGATGCCCACCGCGATGATCACGCCTGTCGGTCTTCCATCCCGTCATGCTGGTCACCGTGAGCGCAAGCAGGTAAAACACGAACCCCATCTTGGAGAAGTGCCCCAGCGCGTAGGCCACCGACGAGTAAACACGCGCCGCATAGCCGAAGCGTTTTCCGAAATATTCGTAGGCGCTCATCCCCACCACGTGGCGGTAAAGGGAATCACCATCAGCGCCACCACCGCCAGCACGACCGGCACCATCAGCCCGGGCACCAGGTTCGACCAGTCACCGGCATAGGCCGACCCCGGATACGCGATGAACGTCACGCTGCTGATCAGCGTGGCCAGCAGCGACATCCCCATGGCCCAGCCGGGAATGCTGCGCTTGGCCACGAAGTAGCGTTCCGTGGAAGTTTGCCGCCGCGAGAAGCGAAAGCCCAGCGAAACCAGCGCCGCCATGTAGGCGGCGATCACCGCCAGGTCCACCCAGCGAAACGCGGCCATGCTTTACCGCGCCCGGCCGCGGCGCGTGGTGGCCATGCGTGCGGCCATGCGCATCGCCTGCTTCATACTGCGCGGGTCGGCCAGGTTCTTCCCCGCGATATCAAACGCCGTTCCGTGGTCCACCGACGTGCGGATGATCGGGATTCCCAGCGAGATATTCACCGTGCCTTCGAAATCGATCAGCTTCATGGGAATGTGGCCCTGGTCGTGGTACATGGCCACTACCAGGTCGTAGGCGCCGCGCACCGCCTGGAGGAACACCGTGTCGCCGGCGTGCGGGCCGCTGCACTGAATGCCGCCGGCTTTCGCCGCCTCGATGGCGGGCAGGATGACTCGCGCGTCTTCCTCGCCGAACAGGCCGTGCTCGCCGGCGTGGGGATTCAAGCCGCAGACCGCGATGCGCGGCCGCTCGAATCCCAGGAGCCGCATGGCCTCGTCGCCCAGTTGGATGGTGCGCAGGACGCGCCCGGCGCTCAGGTCGCAGGCCTGGCGCAAGGCCACGTGGGTGGTGACGTGGACGGTGGAGAGCCGCTCGCTGGCCAGCAGCATGCGCGACTCCGCGGCGCCGCACATCTCCGCGATGTACTCCGTGTGGCCCGAGAAGCTGCGTCCCGAAAGCGTCACGGCTTCTTTATTGAGCGGCGCGGTCACCATCGCCTCGGCACTGCCGGCGAGGCACATCTCGGTGGCGATCCGCACGTACTCCACGCCCGCCGCGCCGCATCGCCCGTCCAGCCGTCCGAAGGCGAACTCGCCAGGATCGCGCAACGCGCTCGCGTCGTGAAGGTCGGCCGGCCCCAACGTCAGGCCCGTCACCGCCTCCGCCAGCGCCAGAATCCGCCGGTCTCCCACCACGATCCAGCGCGCCAGCGGCGCGATCTCGGGATCGGCCAGCGCCTTCAGCACGATCTCGGGACCGACCCCCGCGGGGTCCCCCATGGTCAAAGCGATTGTGGGCAGATGATTCATGGCTTCCGGCCTGTGAAGTAGTCGGCGACGCGCACCAGCGCATCGGGGGCGCCGAAGCCGCCCGACTTGGTCGCCACCTGCATTCCATCGAAGCGGCCTCCGACGAGCACGCCGCGCGGGATGCCGGGCAGGATCTCGTCGTGCAAGTCGATGCGGCGCACGCCGAGCGAGCGGCACACGAGCGAAGCGGTATCGCCGCCGGAGAGCACCAGCGCGGCGGCATCCGGCAGTTCCGGGACCTGCCCCACGATGCGCAACACTAGGTGCTCCGGGCGCTCGGCCATCAGGAGCGCCTCCTGCGCCAGGGTGGCCGGATGCGGAGAGCCCAGGCAGAACAACACGCGTGCCGGCGCCAGCGTGCGGGCCAGCGCCGCGGCCAGTCCACCCGACCCGGCCCACAGCACGCGCCCGGGCAGGGACCAAGCTTCGGAGACAATGCGGTCGAGATCCCGGTCGCACCGGGCCTCCGCGGGGATGAGATGGGTGACGCGGCAAGGAACGCCCAGCGGCGCGACGGGGACGGGCGCGAAGTCCGGGTCGCCCGCCACCTTGAGCCAGCCCGCTTCGACGATGCGTCCCACGGCGGGGAACGCGGGCGTGATGACCGCCGAGTCGCATTCGAAGGCCTCCACCGCCGCGGCGATTTCGCCCGCGACATCGCCGCGCAGGGTGGAGTCGATCTTCTTATATAGGATGCGCGCGTCGCGAACGGGCAGCCGCCGCGCGACTTCCGCCATCAGGCGGCGCAGGTCCTCGCCGGCCATGCCACGGCTCTCGGTCGAGACCGCGACCACGTCCGCGTCCGGGATTTCGGAGTCGAAGGCCAGCGGGACCACGGTGCGCCGCCCGCGCCGGGCGAAATGCACGGCGGCGTCGCACGCGCCCGTCAGGTCGTCGGCGATTAACAGGCAATCGAGCATCACACCGCGGGCAGCGTCCAGGGCTGCCGGTATCGCTTGGTCATCATGGCCTGCGCTTCGGCATCGCCCGGGAAGGTCTGCGCCCGCGCATCCCACCGGACCTTCCGCCCGAGCCGGTAAGCGATGGTGCCCACGTGGCACGCCGTGATCGACCGGTACCCGATCTCCACATCGGCAATCGGCCGCTCGCGGGACCGCACGCAGTCCAGGAAATTCTGGACGTGCGCTTCCTGGCAGCTCGGATCGATCTTCAGCCCGGTCTCCTGCATCGCCTGGCAGCGCGGCTTCGACGCCACCCTGGCAGTGCGATCGTACTCAAACGGGAACGCCACGTTGCCGCCTTTCACCCACGCCTCCACGCGGTCGTAGTCGTTGGGGAACCGCGCCGCGTTTTCGGGAACCACTTCCCAACTGCCGCGGTCCACGATGAGCGTCCCGTCGGTGCCGTAGAACGCCACGCCGTTGGGCCGCCCTTCTAGCCGCCGCGAGTTGCCCATGCGCACGCTGTAGCGCACCGCGAAGTCCGGGTACTCGAAGACCGTCATCAGGGTGTCGGGCGTTTCGCAATTGTCCTTCAGGCAGTAGCGGCCGCCAACGGCGCTCGCCGCAAGGGGCCCGTCCACCTGCATGGCCCACTGGATGATGTCCATGTGGTGCGCGCCCCAATCGGTCATCATGCCGCCCGAGTAATCCCAGAACCAGCGGTAGTGCCAGATGTAGCGGCTGCGGTTGTAGGGCACCTTGGGCGCCGGCCCAAGGTACATGTTCCAGTCGAGCCCCGCGGGCGGATCGCTGTCCGGTGGGCTGCCCGCGCCTTCCGGAGTGTCGTTCTCTTCGTTCCAGCATTCGATCGCGGTGACCTTGCCGATGTGCCCCTGCTGCACCAGCCCCACGATCTTCTGGAAATGCGGCGCCGAGCGCTGCTGGCTGCCGGTCTGCACCACGCGGTTGTACCTACGCGCGGCCGCCACCATCATTTGTCCTTCGTGAATCGTGTGGCTAAGCGGCTTCTCGCAAAACACGTCCTTGCCGGCCTGGCACGCCAGGATGGTGGCCGGCGCATGCCAATGGTCGGGCACCGAGACGAACACCGCGTCGATGTCCTTGCGGTCCAGAATCTGCCGGAAATCCTGATACCCCGCGATGCTCCCGTTGGATGCCGCCACGTACTTGTCCACCAGCGCCTGGTAGACATCCGCCACGGCGACCACCTTTGCGTCCTTGGTCCTCAGGCAGATCTCCAACTCGTACGCGCCGCGCGTGCCCAGCCCGATGATGCCGAGCCTCACCGGGTCGCTCGACCGCGCCACCTGGGCCGACGCCGCGGCCGCCAGCCCTCCTCGCAAGAATTGTCTGCGTTCCATCCGGCCTCCGCTGCCCCTCAATCCACTTCCTTAATAAAGATGTTGCGAAACGCCACCGGCCCGTGATCGCCCTGGAGCATGATCGGGTTCTTCGCCGCCGGCGCGATGTTCAGGTGACTGAGCGTGGGCCCCGCGAGCGTGAAATCCTCCTGCACCGGAACGTCGTTCAACATCACGCGCAGCACCTTCGGCTTCGCCATCATTTTTCCCGCCGCATCGAATTGCGGCCCCTGAAACCAGATGCGCAGCGACTGCCATTCACCCGGCGGACGCGCCGCATTGCGCGCCGGGGGCGACCCGCCGCCGCCTTCCGGCAACTCGTACATGCCGCCCGCATCGCCCACGGTCATCGGCCCGTCGAACCCGTAGCTGTCGAAGATCTGCACCTCGTACAGCCCGTGCAGGAACACGCCCGAATTGGACCCCTTGGCCAGCAGGAACTCCAGGTACAACTCGAAGCTGCCGAACTTGTCGTCGCTGATGAAGTTGGCCGTCTTGCCCTCTTTGCCGTTGACCATGCGATCCCCGGCGCCCGATTTCGCCGTGAGATTCTTGGGCGAAAAAACGCGCCTCCACGACACGCTCGAAGAAGTGAACCACTCGTGCGGAGCCTGGTTCTCCGAGTGCCACCCCGCCAGGTCGCGCCCGTTCAACAGGGGCCGCCAGCCGGGCTCGGAAAGGAACGGCGGGTCGCCGCGCTTCTCGTCGTGGTACAGGTCCGGCAGGCTCTGTTTCAAGGCCGCCATCACCGATCCGTGCGCCGCCGCCAGCCGGTCGCGCTCCCCTTCCGTGATCTTCAGAAAGCTGCCGTGCTTCGACGCTTCCGGCAGCTTCATTTCATCGGTCACCGAAGTCCAGCGCTTCAAGTCCGAAGAGCGCACCGCTTCATAGCGCTCAGGATCGCGGTAATGGTCGTAATAAATGATGTACTCGCTGCCCACCTCGACCGCCGAAGGCCCTTCCGACCACGATTCCGTCAGCGCCTCGCTGATGTTGGTCCACGGGCCTTCGAGCGACGGCCCTTCGGCGATCTTGACCTGCTTGTGCAGCGGCTCGAGGCGCTCGTCCTTGAACACCAGGTAATACTTGCCGCGCGTCTGGAGGAGTGTGGCGTCGATCACCATGTAGCCGGGATCGAAGAAGATCTCCGGTTGGGTGAAGGTCTTGAAGTCCGCGGTCATGGCGCTGTAGATCCGGTTGCCCTCGTGCCGCCCCGCCACGGTGCTCGACCAGATCATCAGCCATTTCGATTTCCCCGCGTCCCAATAGATCTCGGGCGCCCACGTGTTTTGCGTTCCGGGCGTGCCCGCCATTAGCGGGATTTCCTGCTGCTCGGACCAATGCACCAGGTCGGGCGAGTGGGCGTATCCCATGGTCTGCCCGCGCCATCCCCAGGTCCAGACCATGTGAAACTCGTGGTCCGGCCCGCGCGTAAGGAACGGATCGCGCATCAGCTCGCCTGCATGTTCGATCGGCACCCACGGCTTGCCGCTGTTCAGCGCCTGCCAATGGTAGCCGTCGTTGCTGGTGGCGAAAAACACGCCCATGTTGGCGGGCTCTTTGAAATACACGAAGAGCAACGGCTCGGCGGCCTGGAGGGGCAGGAGCGAGAGCGCCAACAGCGCGGTCCGGAACATTGCGGCCATTATAGCTTCGAGCGGGGATGGAGCGGTGGGATGGGGCCAAAACCGGCCGCGCGGCCTGGTGCCGCAGCGCGCGACGGGGATGGCGGTGCGGGGGGTGCTGAAAGTCTGAGGCTACGTCTTCGCTCACGCCTCTAGCATATGCTATACATGAATTGTAGTGGTTGTCTTTGTCGAAAGCGCATTCAAACACGGCTACGGTGAAGAGGATTTCTTCGAAGTGTTGGACACGGGCCCGCTAAAGTTTCGATCCAAACGCGGGTTGCAGGGTGTTTACGAACTCTACGGAAGGAACTATGCCGGCGAGTACTTGCACATCGCCTACCGCCGCGAAGCAGACCGGGAGGCCGTGTTCCACATGCGCGCGATGAGTCTCCGGGAGAAGCGGAGGTACAGGAAGCGATGAAGCAGAAAAGGGTGAAAAAAGCCGCCAGGATCCGATTGCCTCGCAAGAGCGCCGGTTACCCTGAGCTGTCGGATTTCTTCGATCGTCACGACGGGACTGACCTCGAGGACCAGGGCATTATGGAGGTGGATCCGGATCGTGCGGATCTCGACCGCATGATGCTCGAATACTGGAATCAGCCGAACACCAAACAGTTGAACATCAGAATCCCGCCGACAGCCAAGCGCATGATCGAGAAACTGGCGAAGCGCAAGACGGTCGAAGTCTCGACGCTGGTGCGGATGTGGGTGATCGACAGCATGCGCCGGGAAGCGTCACGGTCCTAGCCGCTGCCGCTGTCGCCCTACTGCCCCGGATTCGCCGCCACAAGGACCTTTCCCTTCCACCGCGATTCGGCCGTCACGCGCCCGGCCGCGTCGAACAGCCTCCAGGTCCACGCGCCGTCCGCCGCGTACTCACGCTCCGATTGCCGGCGGCCGGTCTCGCTCCACCATGTTTCGATCCCCGTCTTCTGTCCCGCCTGGAAGGTGGCCTCCCACTGCTTCTGCCCGTTTTCGTAGTAGAACACCTGCCGGCCTTGTAACCGGTAGCGGCCCAGCTCCGAGATGCCCGCGCTCCACGTGGCCCTCAACTTTCCGCTCGGATACGTCTCCTTGTATTCCCGCACATCGCGCGGCTCGGAGTCGCGGTTCTCGCTTCCGCCCTCCCGCACCCACGCTTCGTTGAGCTGAATGTGCAGGTCCGGCTGGTTCTTCGAGGTCACGATGTGAATGACGCCGTTCGGCCCTTGCGTCGCCGTAGTGTATCCCACAGTCGTCACGCCGGGCAGCTGGCGCGTCTTCCAGGTTTCGCCCTCGTCGTCGCTCAACGCCACAAACGCCCCGGCGCCTTTCGGTCCGAGCTTCTTCTTATCGAATAGATCGGCCACGAAAAAGAGCCGTCCTGAAGCCAGCCGGATGATGCTCGGCCGCTGCCCGCTGCCCAGCGGGCGGAACGGCGTCTTGGATTTCTCGTACGTCTTCCCGCCGTCGCGGCTGATGGCCTTCGGCATGAAGCCGTCAATTTCAGTGTTCTTGCCGCCGAATCCCATCAGCGAGCCGTCCTTGCCCACCACCAGCGTCGTGTGCCGCCCGGCCGTGCGGCCGCCCGTGTCGTACCAGGTCTTCCCGTCGTCCTTCGACGCGAACAGCGCCGACGTGCCGCCCGCGCCATCCACCGGCAGGTAGATCGTGCCGTCGCGCCCGCGCGCCACGCTGTTGATGGGCTGCGGCGTAAACTTTCCGACCGCGCCCTCGAGGTCCGCAAATTCGATCGCGCTCCACGTGGCGCCATTGTCCATCGAGGTCATGAACTGGAACGGCGGGCCGCCCAGCAGCCGCGGCGAGCCGAAGAAGAACCACATTTTGCCGTGGTCGTTCCACAAGACCGGCGCGGCGTCGGCGGCATCCGGGAAGTCGGGCCACGGCTCGGGCAGGTCCCAGTCCTCCGCGCCGTAGCGCAGCCGCATGGTGAGAATGGTCTGGTCGGGATCGTTCTCTTCCTTGGGCGTGTTGTAGTAGGCCGCGATCAGATCGCCATTCGGGCAGGCCTGCACCGCGGAGTTGTGATACGCCACCCCGAGTCCGGGCTTCAGTCCGATCTTCCAACCCACCGCCCGCATGGTCTTGTCTCCCAGGTTGGGAAAGATCGGCCGCGTGTGATAGTAGGGCCTGGAGGCATCCGGCCCGCGCGTCAGATCGCTCGCCGTCTGCTTCACCGCGATCTCGATCATCGGCGGCTCGTACGCCAGCGGCTTGCTCCTGGGCATCTCCGCCTGCACCACGCGGAACCCTATGGGGTGCTCCCGCGACGCGAAGCCCGCCGCGATTCCCGCGCGATTGGCCGAGCGCGCGTAGTACGGCATCTCCGCCGGCAGATGCTTCCCGCCGTCGGTTTTCGAAGCCTTATAATCCAGTCCGCCGCCGCGCACCACTTTGGCGATGCCCAGCGCCGGCCCGACGGGGTCGGTCTGCGGATCGCGCGGGTACATGCCGTGCCAGTCCAGCACCCACTCCGCCACGCCCGTGTGCATGTTCTTCACGCCCCACGGATTGGCCGTCTCCGGAGCCGGCGGCGCCGATCCCGACCAGAACAGCGAGTGCGTCCCCGCGCGGCAGGCGAACTCCCATTCGGCCTCGGTGGGCAGCCGATACGTCTTGCCCTCCTTCTCGCTGAGCCACTTCGTGAATGCCACGGCATCGTCCCAGCTCACTCCGGAGGCGTACGGCGCGTAATACGGATTGCCGCGGTATTCGGGCCGGAATTTGCGATACTGCTCCGCCGTCACTTCCGTCTCGCCGATCCAGAACGCCTGCGTGATGGTGACCTTGTGCGCGGGCGCTTCGTCGTAATCGCCCTGGTCGCTCGGCCGGTCGTAGATTACGCCGGAAGGCCCGGCCAGCAGGGCTTTCGGCAGCGGCACGGAGTCCACTCCCATCTCGAAACTGCCCGCCCGGATCCGCACCAGCGCCATCCCGATGGAGTTCACCGTGCCCTCCGGCGCCTCCGCCGCTATGATCGCGGCCGTGCCGGTTAGCGCGGCGAGAAAACCAGCCAACATCCAGTTTCGTTTCATGGAGTTTCTAGGAGGCCCGTGCCGGCCCCTCCGCCCACTGGCAGTATAGCGCCGTTGACGGATTTCACGTTGCTCCTGCAGCACGGTTACATCGGCACGGATTAGTACTGTATTGCGCAACGAATTTATGGGCGTACTGGTACGGAATGGGCACCTGGAACTGGCTCTTTCGTGAGAGTTGTAACACTCGTGCGATACATAACTATTCCGAGAGATTCAGATCTACATATCAGATAATTCCCAATGGGACTCACAATGGCGGCAGCCTGCCCGGAGCCGGGCGCGGCATTCTGGTACGCATTGCAGGTACGTCACAACCACGAGCGTCTGGTCTCGACCGTCCTCAGCGGCCAAGGTTATCGCGAGTTTTTCCCGGCCTGCCGCGGACGGCGGCGCCGGTCTGACCGCACGGTCGAAGTCGAGATGCCGCTCTTCCCGGGCTATGTCTTTTGCCACTTCGATGCGCATGACCGCCGCGTGCCTATCGTCACCACTCCGGGCGTCATCCGGATTGTCGGCATTGCCCGCGGGCCCGTCCCGGTAGACGAGTGCGAAATCGCCGCCATTCAGAAAGTGGTGGCATCCGGATTCGCCGTCGAACCGTGGCCTTACGTCAGGACCGGGCAAAACATCCGCATTCAATACGGCGCGCTGGCCGGCGTCGAAGGTATTCTCGTCGATGTAAAGAACCACCGCCGGCTGATCGTCTCGATCACCCTGCTCCGCCGCTCGATCCATGTCGATATCGACAGCGCGCTCGTCGTTCCAAACTGACAGGAGGCGGCTCGCCGCGCGCCGCGGGCCAAACACCATGCTGGTATTCAAACGCAAAAACCGCATTTTGACTCTCCGGATAACCGATGAGGATTATCTGGTTCTGCGCCAAGCCTCGTTGCAGGACGGCGCCCGAAGCCTTTCGGACTACGCTCGCGACTCGCTCCTTCGCACTTCCCGGGCCACGCCGCCTGCCCGGGTGAACGACCTGGAACTTAAAATCGAGCAATTCCAGGTGGAAATGCAGTCGCTCGGCCACGCCGTCCGCCGTTTGCAGGAAAATCTGGGCCAGGCCCAGACCGCCCTCGAATGAACCGCGCCTTACCTTTCTTGATCTCGATCCTGGCCGCCGCGATTGCCGGGCAGCAGCCCCGCGTTCCGCCGGCCTACGTCCTCGGTCCGGACGACCAGGTTGTAGTGCGCGCCCTCGAAGCCGACGAGTTGAGCGACAAGCCCATGCGCATCGATATGAGCGGCTACCTCCGGTTGCCCATGGTCGGCCGCATCCAGGCGTCCGGCCTCACCATCGACCAGCTCGAAACCGAAATCGCCGCGCGCCTCGGGAAATACGTCAAAGCGCCCGAGGTCTCCGTCTCGGTCACCGAGTTTCGCAGCCAGCCCGTCGCCGTCATCGGCTCGGTGAAGAATCCCGGCATACACCAGCTTCAAGGCCGCAAGACGCTCATCGAAATCCTGTCGCTCGCCGGCGGTCTGGCGGACGACGCGGGCCACAGCGTCAAGATCACCCGCCAGCTCGAATGGGGCCGCGTCCCCCTGCCTGACGCCAAGGACGACCTCTCGGGCGGGTTCTCGGTGGCCGACGTCAGTCTCGAAGCCATCCTGGAGGCCAGAAACCCGGCGGAGAATGTCGTGATTTTGCCGCACGACGTCGTCTCCGTGCCGCGGGCGGAAATGGTCTACGTCGTCGGCCAGGTGCCCAGGGCCGGTGGATTCATTCTCCGCGAACGGGAGACGCTTTCCGCCCTCCAGGCCCTCTCGCTGGCCGGCGGCCTGGATAAAGACGCTTCGCCCGGACACGCCCGCATCCTGCGTCCCTCGCCCGGCGTCAAGAGCCGCAACGAGATCCCCATCGACCTGAAGAAGATCATGTCCGGCCAGGCCCAGGACGTCCCGCTCCAGAGCGAAGATATCCTCTTCATACCCAGCAGCACCCCCAAGAAAGCCCTCACGCGGGTGGCCGATACCGCCGTGCAGATCACCACGGGGCTTATCGTCTTCCGCCGTTAGCGGCGGGCCTCCGCCCAGTGCTCATGACCCAGTTACCGCCGGCCGATTCCCAGCCCGATCCCGCAGTCCTCCGTCCACGTTATGTCGACTACGGGCTCGAAGAGCCGGCTGCGGGCGTTCCCCGCGGCAGCCTGCTGGAATACTGGCGCATCCTCCGGCAGCGCAAAGGCGCGGTAGCCATCTTCGGCTGCCTCGGCATCCTCGCCGGCGTCCTCTACACCCTGCCGCAGACTCCCGTCTACCAGGCGCGTACCACCATCGAGATCCAGGGCCTCAACGAAGACTTCCTGCACATGCGCGATCTCAGCCCCACCTCCGGCAACGCCCCCGGGGACCCTGGCACGGACCTCCAGACCCAGGTCCGCATCCTCCAGACCCGCGCCCTGCTCAATCGCGTCATTCAGAAGCTCAGCCTGGAAAAGAAGCCGCTCGTCGCCAATCCCAACCGCCTCGAGGCCTGGTGCAATGCGCTCGGCATCACCTCGGCCAGGGCCGGGGACGGCCGGGAATCCGCTCTCCGCGCCATCGCCGCCAGCCTTCACGTGCGCGCGCAGGTCAACACCCGGCTGATCGAGATCCTCTGCGATTCCACCAATCCCCAGGTCGCCGCCGAATTCGCCAACGCTCTTGCCGCCGAGTTCATCGAGCAGAATCTCGAAGCCCGCTGGCAGGCCACCCAGCACACCGGCACCTGGCTGACCCGCCAGATGGAGGACGTCAAGATCAAGCTCGAAAAGTCCGAAGACGCCTTGCAGGCCTACGCCCGCGAGACCGGCCTGGTCTTCACCCAGGAAAAGGACAATGTAGCCGACCAGAAACTCAAACAACTTCAGGACGAGCTTTCCAAGGCCGAAGCCGAACGCATCACCCGCCAGTCGCGCTACGAGTTGGCCACCCGCGCTGCCGCCGACTCCCTCGGCGAAGTCCTGGATGACGGCAGCCTGAAGGATCTCCAAGGCAAGCTCACCGACCTGCGCCGGCAGCTCGCCGAGCTTTCCTCTTCCTTTACTTCCGAACACTACAGGGTGAAAAGGGTCGAGGCGCAGATCGCCACCCTCGAAGCCTCGCTCGAAACCGCGCGGGCCAACATCCTCAGCCGCATTCGCAACGATTTCGAATCCGCCCAGCGCCGCGAAAAGCTCCTCGCCGCCGACTATTCCGCCAGCGTGCAGGTGGTGACCGCACAAGCCGACAAGGTGACCCACTACAACATCCTGAAGCGCGAGGTGGACACCAGCCGCCAGCTTTACGAGAGCCTGCTCCAGCGCGTGAAGGAGGCCGGCATCGCCTCGGCGCTGCGGGCTTCCAACGTGCGCGTTGTGGATCCGGCGGTCCCGCCCGTCGAACCCTACCAGCCGAGCTATTCCGACAACTGCCTGTTGGGCCTGGTCGGCGGCCTGGTTGCCGGCATGGCCTTCGTAGTCATGCGCGCGCGCTCCGACCGCACCATCCAGCAGCCCGGCGACGCCGGCCAGTACCTTGGCGTGCGCGAGCTGGGGATTGTCCACAGCGCCTCGGCCGGCCCCGCACGGAGAAGAGTGCTGCCGCTCGCCGGCCGTCACGAGCCGCTCGCCGACCATGCCACGGAATTGATCACCCTCGGCCGCAAGCCCTCGTTCATGGCCGAGTCGCTGCGCGCCACCCTGGCCTCCATCCTGTTCGCCGGAAAAGATGGAGTCTGCCCCCGCGTCCTGGTCCTCTCCAGCGCCGGCCCCAAGGAGGGCAAGACCACGCTCGCCACCAATCTCGCCGTGGCCCTGGCCGAGATCCACCGGCGCGTGCTCCTGATCGACGCCGATCTCCGCCGCCCCCGCCTGCATCGCATCTTCGAATTCGACAACGGCAAAGGCCTGGTGGATCTCCTCCGCCTCCCCGACCCCATCGGCGGCCCGCTCGACGGCCACGTTCGCGCCACCGGCATCCCCAATCTCTCCCTGATGACCAGCGGCGGGGTCCCCTCGGGGCCGCCCTCCGGGCCGGGCGACCGCGATCCGAACCTGCTTCATTCCCAGCGCCTGCCCGAGCTCATTAGCCTGGTCCGCGCCGAGTACGACATGATCCTGATCGATACGCCCCCCATGCTGACCATGGCGGACGCCCGGATCATCGCCCGCCATGCCGACGCCGTCATCCTGGTGGCCCGCGCCAACCACACCCTGCGCGAGTCCCTGAAGGAGGTCTCCGACCGCCTCGCCGAAGACGGCGCCCACGTCCTGGGCGCCGTCCTCAACGATTGGAACGCCAAGAAATCGGGCCGCTACAGCTACTATCACGAACCGTAGCTGCACTACGGCGTCGAGTGCGCGTCCTGCCCCGTCGCCGTCTTGTAGGCCGCCAGCGTGTAATCCGTGCCGCCCACATTCATCTTGTTGCCGCTCAGATTCGCGAAGGTGTTGCTGTCGGAATCCAGCGCTACCGTGGCATCCGTGAGATACCAGAAGTACCCATCGCAGGTGATGTTATTGTTGCGCGCTTTGAAGTGCGTCCCGGCAGCCTGGTCGTAGACGCCGAAAACACTCGTGCCCGCAATCGCCGTTTGCTCCAGATCGATAGAGGAATTGCTGCTGCCCACGTATACGCCCGAGCACGCCCAGCCGCCGGTGAGGGTGAAGCTGCAGCCGGTGATGGTTGCCGATGCCACCGTGGACATCGTCTGGACGCCGTACAAGATGGCGCTGGCCGTGAAATTCGAGATCGCGACCGCCGTCCCTGCGGGGTTGGCCGCGATCCGGCAGCCGGTGGAACTTCCCCCGCTGATCGCCACGTTCGCGGCGTTCCCTCCGCCGAAACCGTTCGAGCAGTTGTCCACCCGGCAATTCAGATACGAGATCGTGCCGAACGCGCCCGAGACGTTCACGTGCCCGTACACGCCGTCCATGTTGGGGTTGTAAATCGAGCAATGGAACCAGCAGTTCTCGAAAGTGACGTTCTGGCCCGCGGCCGTGTTTGCGTTGTACACCGCGAGCGTGCCGCTGCCGCCCATGGGCCAGTAGGCGTCCAGGCACTCCACGCCGATCAGCGTGGCGCCGGGCCCCACGTACAGGTTATGCAGGCTGCCCTCCGATGCCAGGCAGTTCACCGCCCTCCCTGCGATCTCCAGCGAGCCGTCATTGTGCAAATTGCGCCGCGTCCAGATTCCCGTGGTGGTACAGTTCGGCCCGCCGTCGATGTAGGCGTGCTGCCGCTTCGAGTACTCGTAGGTCTTGCCGTTAGTGCCCGGGTTGGAGCCGTCGCCGGCGTGGACGTAGAGCGTGATCGGCGTGGTGTTCTCCGCCGACGGGAAGTACGACCCCGCCGTGGCGTTCGAGTCCGCCGCGCTCGCCGCCCGCACCATGCGGACGTTGTTTTCCCACGCCGAAACGAACGTCTTCCCGCTGCACCAATCGATCGGCACCGTCGCCTGGTACACGTTCCCCGTCGACGCGTTCGCCGGATCGTACCACGCGTAGAACCCGTCCCCGCTTACACCCGTACTCGAGATATTGGCGTCGGCCACCGCCGGGCACAACCCGATTTCCGTCATGCTTGTGCCCGTCGCCGTCACCGTGCAGCGATACCACCCGTTGGCCAGCGCCAGAATGGTCACGGTCATACTGGCATCCACCGTCCCGGCCACTCCGGTGGCAAGATTCACCCACGTTCTGTGCGGCGTGCCGTCGTTCAACCGCACGCTCAAGTACATCCAGGTCCTCTCGGCGGCCTTCAGGCAACAGGTGAACTGGTACGCGCCCACGCCCAAGGTCAAGGGAGTGTATACCGAGTAGCTGTTCGACCCGTTGGCCGTCTCTTTGATCTTCGTCGCCAGGGTGACGCCATCCGGGGCCAGCGTGGTGTCCGTGCCCATAGTTGTCAGCCAGGTGCTCCATGTTGCCAGCGACGCCGGGAGCGTGTACGGCTGCCACGTCCGGCTCCAGATCCCCGTTGGCTGTGCGCTGGCCGGATACCACACGTAAATCCCGCTGCCCGCGACGGCCAGCCAGTCGATGTTCGTGTTGATATCGTCGGCATTCAGGCATCCGATAACAATCTGAGCTGCGGTGGTACTGACCGTCAGAGCGGCATCCACCCTCCACCAGCCGTTCGGGTAAGCGGTCAACACCACGGACTGCCCCGTGTCGGCCCCGCCTGCTGTCCCGTCAGACAGGTTAAATCGCGCCTTCTTCGTACCGTCAGTCGAGTTCCAGAATCCAACAAACGCGCAGCTACGTTCCGCCGCCTTGAGAAAGACGGAAAAATGATATACGCCCGCGGAGAGCGAAACAGGTGCGTTGATGTTGTTTTCCGAAGCTCCGGTCACACTCTCGCTGTAGTGGTATGCGGTGCTCCCGTCCGGAGCCGTGCCCGATGCCGCGATACTGGCCTGCCAACCGCTCCACAGCCCCGCGTTCGACGGCACCCCCGCGATCGTGGGCACGTACGCGTCGAACGGACCCGCCGTCGGCGTGACGATGTCCGAGCAGTCCAGCAGCGGCTTAGCGCCGCTGCCCCAGGCCACCACCTTCACCCCGTCGGCGGGCACCGGCAGCGTCTCGCGCCACTTGGACCCGCACGCCAGCGCCACCGTGTCGCCGGGCCGGATCTTCGCCGCAACCGCCGCGATCGTGCGCAGTGCAACGGCTGGGGATCTGCCCGCGTTGCCGTCGGATCCGTTCACCGAATCTACGTGCCAGGCCGGCTGCGCATGCCGGCCCCCGCACATTCCCATCCGTGCAATCATAAGTCTCCCTTACGCCTCTACCGCCGGCGTGATGTACAGCACCCCGTTGGTGCTGTCGCAGATTACCGCCACCAGGTCCGTGCCGTAGCAGGCAAAGTACTCCGGTGTGTTGGCGGGAAGAAAGAGACAGGTTGTGTCCGCTACGGGAGACGGGCCGAACAGGATATGGCAATCCACGTTTGCCACCAGCCGCGCGACGGTTCCGTTCACCGCGGCACTCTGGGTGGAAGACGACCCGACCGTCATCATTTGCGTCGTACCGGGCCGAATCACCGGCAGCGCGCCTAATTCATAAAGCCTCGAAACGTAATTCATCACGCCTCGATTCTAGCTGGCCGACACCAAGCGTCCGTGGCTCAAAAACATGCAACCCGTTGAAAAGACTGAGCTAAATTTTTCGCGAAGTGCTGTGACTGACTTTTTGGCGCCGGTCGTTTTTTCCGATTCCCAGTCCATCGCCACCCGGCGGAGGAGGCGGGAACGAGCCGCCACGGTCACCGGCGGCGCGGCAGTCGCCAACAAGCTGACCGGCGTCGTAGTGCGGCTCCTGACCGTCCCACTGGCTCTGCACGCACTGGGGCCGGAGCGCTACGGGCTATGGATGGCGGTGGGCTCGCTGTTGAGTTGGCTGACTCTTTTCGATTTCGGAATTGGCAACGGCCTGATCAATCCGCTGAGCCGGGCGCATGCCGCGGGAGACCGCCGTAGCATCGCGAAACTGGTCTCCTCCGCTCTCCTGGTGTGCGCTGTGAGCGCCGCGGCGATTCTGGGAGTGGTGGAATTATCGATTCATCGTCTCGACCTGCCCGCGCTGCTGGGCGTCGGCTACAGCAGCGGGCTGCGCCCGGAAGTGTTTCGTGTCGCTCGCGCCGCCGGATGGCTTTCCGCGGCCGCATTCCTGCTCAGCTTCGTGGGGCCATTCTGCTTCAGCGCGCAGCGAGGGTATCTCTCGTCGGTGGTGGGAATCGCGGGAATGGCCGCCAGCGCCGCCGCGATTGCCGCGGTCGCCGCGTTCCACTCTTCCACCGTAGCTTTTGTGCTGGCCACCAGCCTGCCGCCGCTGGCCGGGACCGCGCTGCTGGCGGCGTTTCTTTTCCTGGGACCGTATGCCAGCGTTCGCCCCTCGCCGGCGCAGTTCAGCGGGCGGTCGCTTTCCGAGGTGGCGGGCTGCGGATGGCCCCTGCTGCTCATGCAGATCGCCAACCTCGCCGCCATGCAATCGGCCAACGTGCTGATCGCCCACCGCTTCGGACCGGCCTCGGTTCCCCGCTACTCGGTGCCCTACGCCATGTTCACGGCCGGCTCGGCGCTGTGCTATGCGCTGGTTGCGCCCTACTGGCCGGCGTACACCGAGGCTCTGGCGCGCGGCGATTTTGCGTGGATTGCCAAGAGCCTGCGCGGGACGCTGCGGCGCACCATGGGGTTCATGGTCCCGGCATGCCTGGCAGCGGTTTTCCTGGGGCGCGGCGTAATCCGCCTGTGGGCCGGCCCGAGCGCCGTGCCATCCCAGCTTCTGATGGCCGTCATGTCGGTGTATTTCCTGCTGGTGGTGTGGTCGATGAACTACACCATTGTGCTGCTGGGCATCGGCGCCCTGCGCACCAGGGCGGTCCTGGCGGTGATCTCGGCGCTGGCCCACGCCGGCGGTTTTTTTCTGCTTTGTCCCTACATCGGTCCCGCTTCGTTCCCGGTGGGCGGTTGCGTTGGGGTGGCGATCGAGATCCTGGCAGGCCGTGCGGTCTGCCGCCGGCGGGTGAATGGCTGATGAGCGAAGTCGCCGTTGTGATCTCGAGCTACCAGGCGGAGCAGTACATCGAGTGCGCCATCCGCTCGGTGCTCGCGCAGGACCTCACCGGCTTCGAGCTCCTGGTGCAGGACGACGCATCCACGGATCGCACGGTGGAAATCGCCAACTCGATTCAAGATCCGCGGCTGCGGGTGGTGGTGAGCGGGGCCAACCAGGGCGCGGTCGCCAACTTCAATTCGGGCATTGACGGGACGCGCGCCGAGTTTGTGGTCAAGCTGGACGCCGATGATTTCTTGCTGCCGGGATTTCTCCACGCGTGCTGCGAGGCGCTCGGTTCCGACGGCAGCCTGGCCTTTGTCTTCACCGAGGCGCAGCGGATCGCGCAGGGACGGCCTGCGGGCCTGATGACGGGCTGGCCGGCGAGTGTCGCGATGTCCGGACGCGACTTCATCCTGGCCGCTCTGGCCGGAGGAGATCCCTGTTCGGCGAGCGCGGTAATGTTCCGCCGCACGGCTTTCCGCGCCGCGGGCGGTTTCCGCTGGCCTACGTCCGGAGCGCCCTTCGGCGAGGACTACACGTTGTGGCTCCGCATGGCCGCGACCGGCTCGGTTCGTTTTCTGCCGGAGCCGTTATCGGCCTATCGGGCTCATCCGGCGGGACTGACCGGGCGCCTCAGGAACCCTGCTCTGCGCGAGCCGTTCCGCCACATGGTGGATGAATTGGAGCGCGCCATCGAATTTGCGCGCGCCCGCGGCGTCCTCGCGGGGAGCGACCTGGCGCGCGCGAACCGCCTGCTGGCGCGGCACTGTCTGCGGGCCGCCGACGCCTGCGCCTTCCTGCCCGAGCACCGCGCCTACTCCATTCGCCAGGCATGGCGCTTATCGGCGCGCGAAGTTGCCCTGTCGCGCCACTCCTGGCGCCTGGCGCTGAAGCTGGCGGTGGGCGTTGACACCGTGGAACAGATCCGGAGAAGCCGCCGTGTGCACGCATGAGCAGGCTGCAAAGTCAGGACCCGGCGAGTGGCCTCCCCACGGCCCCGTCGCTTTGCTTGAGGACGACAAGATGAGAGAGAAATCCGTAAGTGCATATACGCAGACGTATTCTGCTGTGGTTCGGGCCTGGTACGCTCGTTGGCCGCTGAGACGAGGCAAACGGCTCCCGGTTCGGGCGCGGCCGCTGTTCAAGCCGAGCGTGCCCGACTGGATCGAGGTGGAACCGGGCATTGTCATGATGCTCGACCCAGAGGACTACATATCCATCGAGATCCTGGAAACGGGCCGATGGGAACCGCAGTCCTGGGCAGCGATCCGGCAGCACCTGCCTGTAGGGGGCACATTTGTAGATGTGGGCGCTCACATTGGATATTACTCGCTCAAGGCGGCCAAAACTGTAGGCCCCACCGGCCGGGTGATCGCCGTCGAAGCGAATCCGGACACCGTGCGGATACTTCGGGGCAATGTCGAGGCGAGTGGGGCGAACGCCATTGCCGTGCACCCGGTTGCGTGCTCGGACTCCGGCAATGTACTGGAATTCTTCGGTTCGATGCGTAGCAATACGGGGAAGGCCTCGCTGTGCCGCGACAATGCCCTGCAGTCCGGGTCCGTGGGCGCGGTGTGCCGGGTTTGCGCCCAGCCACTGGATGCCATTGTCGAGGAGAATGGTCTTTCCCGGATTGATGTCGTCAAGATAGACGTGGAAGGAGCGGAATTACTCGTACTCAAAGGAGCACGGCAGGCGCTGACTCGATTCAGTCCTGTCTTGATGGTGGAATTAAACGACACGCTTCTTCAATCGATGGGGACGAGTACCGCCGAGGTGGGTGAGTTCCTGCAATCCTTGGGTTACCTGCCACGCTACCCGGTTGAAGACAACATGGTGTTCGCGAAATAGGCTCTTCCTGGTTGGCATTACCATGAAAATCATTTTCCTCACCGCGCCGGCAGTCGGCGGCGTGTTCAGCGTTTTTCGCGCGCTTCGCGACGAGCTTGGCTGTCGCGGAGCCGAGGTCCGCTGGCTGGCAGCCGGGCCGGATGCGGCGCTCGCAAGCGAATCCCTGCCCGCCGAACTGGCCTGTGGCAGCGTCGTAGCCCCGGAGGACCGCTCCCCGGCGATTCAAACCGCGGCGCTGCTCCGCGAGATCCAACGAACCGGCCCGGACGTAGTCGTGGGCAACGTCTTCTCCGGCATCGTCGAACAGAACCTGATGTTCTACCTGCCCGCGGCCATCCGGCGTTTCATCTTGGTCCACAACATCACCCCCATGACCTACCGCGCGGCCCGGGCGCTGCGGGACCATGTGGACGCCGCCATCTGCGTGAGTCCCAGGATTCGCCACGACCTTATCATGTATCACGGGTTCACGCCTGGACGAACGGTTCACATCCCACAGGGGATCGCCGACGCCGCGTTTGTCGCTCCCCGCCCGCGCCCGGAATCTTCCTTCCGCGTGCTCTTCCTCGGCCGCATCGAGGAACAGGCCAAGGGCATCTGCTGGCTGGCGCCGATCCTCTCGAACCTGGTTGCCGCCGTTCCCCACGCCACCTTGACGGTGGCGGGCGACGGCCCCGACCTGTCACGGCTCAAACAGGAAGTCGCCGCGCGGGGATTGTCGCGGTCGGTCAGCTTCCTCGGGTCCGTGGAGCACGATGCCGTGGCCTCGCTGGCTGCCGCGCACGAAGCCATCCTGCTCACCTCGCGGTTCGAAGGCAGCCCGATGAGCCTGATCGAGTGCATGGCCGCCGGCTGCGTGCCCGTGGCGTCGCGAATCCGCGGCGCCACCGACGCCATCGTAACCGAAAGCGAGAACGGCTTCCTGTTCCCCGTCGGAGATGTGCGCTCCGCCGCGTCCTGGCTGGCGCGGCTGGCGTGCGATCCCGAGTTGCACGCCCGATTGCGCGAGCGTGCCATCCAGACGGTCCGCGAGAAGTTCTCCGCCGCCGCCCAGTCGGAGGCGCTTCTCGCGCTGTTCCGCGCACATGCCGATGCGCCCGCGCGCTTCGCTCCACTGCCCATCTCGGAATGGCGCGTGCACCCCGGCCTGCGCCCTGGCTGGTGGTATCGCCTGCCTGAGCCAGTGAAGAACTCCCTGCGGATTCTGCGCGAGCGCGCCTGTTGTTTCGCTTCCATCCTGTGATACCCGTTCTGCTCCTGACTTTCGGGATTGCCGCCGCCTTGCCCGTGCTCACCGGGCTGCGCCGCAAGGGCGGGTTTCTCCATTTTTCCGTCCTCGGCGGCTTGGTCTTCCTCGGCCAGCTTTTCCTGCAGGCCGTGGGCGTGGTCCGCGCCGATTCCGCTCCGCACGACGGATTGGCCAAGGCGCTCCTCATGTGCACCCTGTGCGCCCTGGCCGTCCACATCGCCTGGGAACTGCCGTCTCCGGCGGACCCGCTGACGCGCCTGGCTTACGATTCCGCCGCCGTCTTCCGCATCGGCACGGTCTTCACCGCCGTCGGCCTCGCCGGATTCCTGCTGCTCGCACGCCTGAGCGGCGGAATCGCCGCGCATTTCTCCACGTCCGGCGCCTACGCGCTGGACTGGCGCGGCTACCCGGTGGCCTACTCCTTCTTCATTACCTACCTCTCGCCCGGAATCTTCCTGACGCTGTTCGTCGCCATGCGCGAGCGTTCCCTGGTGAAGTACGTAGTGGCGGCTCTGCCCCTGGCCGTCAACCTGGCTTTCATCCTGATCCTCGGCCGGCGCGCGGTTCTGTTTGACACCGGCATCCTGATCCTCACGGCGCTGTGGTTCGCCCTGGGGTACACCCCGCCAAGGGCGCTGCTCCTGGCGGGAGCCGCCTTCGGCGCCGTGGCCATCTACGTGGCCCCTTACTACCGGCCATACAGTCAGATCGGCGCCGACAACGAAAGGCTGCGCGATCTCCCCGTGTCCCAAACCATGTCCGCGACGGTCAACGGCATCCAGGAGGAGTTCTACAACGCCGCCTGGGTGACCGAGATCACCTCGCGGAATCACGCCTGGCAGTACGGCGCCGGCATCTACAACTACCTGGTCGCCAGCTTCGTGCCCAAGCTCATTTTCAGCGAGCAGTTCAAGGAGCGCCTGTTCCTCACCTCCACCCGGTGGGATTTCGAAACCAACGATTTCGGATGGCACATCGCTTACGGCGCCAATATGTCCGGCCCGGCTTCGTCCTACATTCAGTTCTGGTTCTTCGGCTGCCTCTGGTTCTACCTCCTGGCCCGCTTCATGAAGCGCCTCTACGTCCGGGCCATGTTGGGCGACCTGTTCGCGCAATGCCTGTACGCCGGATGCATGGTACACGCCATCCAGTCGATCGGCAACTACATGTACATGATCCTCAACCCGGTGGTCATGTTCGCTCCGGTCCTGTACCTGAGCATCGAGTTTCTCACCGCGCCTTCCAAGTGCCGGGGACGAGCCGTCCTTCTCGGCCGCTGGTCCCCCAATACTGAAACGCCATGAACTTCTCTGCCATCTCCAATACCTCGGTTCTCGGCCGCCTGATGCGCCTGCCGCTGACGTTGGTGCCGAAGACCGCCGATCTCCCCATCCTGCAAGGTCCGCTGAGAGCCAGGAAATGGCGGGCCCGTTCCGGCAATCACGGGTGCTGGCTGGGGTCCTACGAGTACGTCAAGCAGCGCGAGTTGGCGGCGGAAGTGAAACCAGGCATGGTGTGTCTGGACGTCGGGGCCAACGTCGGATTCTACTCGCTCCTGTTTTCCACCTTCTGCGGCGAAGCCGGTGAAGTGGTGGCGTTCGAGCCGCTGCCTGCAAACTGCGACGTGCTGCGACACCACATCCGCATAAACCGCTGCTCGAAAATCAGGGTGGAGCCCATGGCGCTGGCGGATTTCGATGGCGAAGCCCGCTTCCGGCCGGGAATCGACAAGTTCACCGGGCGCCTCTCGCCGGACGGAACCCTCGTGGTGGCGTGCGCACGGTTGGACACCCTGATGGATCGCGGGCTCGTGCGTCCCCCCCACATCGTGAAGATCGATGTCGAGGGCGCGGAAATGGAAGTCATTCGGGGCGCCGCCGGGACCCTGCGTTCCTTCCGGCCGATCCTGTTCCTCGCCACGCACGGCGAAGAGGTTCACCGCGGCTCGTGCGCATTGCTGCGCGGCCTCGGGTACCGGATCCGCGGAGTCGGCGGCCTCGATCCGCAACAGACCAACGAGCTGGTGGCCCAGTGAAACCCGCTCCTCAGCCCGCATCGCTGCAAAACAAGTACTATCCCGAATGCCGTTTCGGAGGGTTCACCCAACACGACGGAACCGTCGCCTTCTATACCCGCGTCAATGCGCTCCTCGACCCGCGCTCGGTGATCGTGGATTTCGGCTGTGGACGCGGCGCCGTCGTCGACGATCCGGTCCGCTTTCGCCGGCAGGTTCGGGATTTGCGCGCCGCCGGACGCACGGTGATCGGAGTGGATGTGGATCCGATGGGCGGCGGGAATCCGTTCCTGAACGAGTTCCGGCTTTTATCCACGGACGGTACATGGCCGCTGGATAGCGCATCCGCGGACCTGGTAGTAACGGACTGTGTCCTGGAACATCTCCTTGCCCCCGAGTTCTTTTTCGCGCAGGCCGCCCGCGTGCTGAAGCCGGGCGGATACATCTGCATCCGGACGCCCAATTCCGCCAGCTATGTCGGGCTGATCTCCCGGCTGGTGCCCCCCAGGCTGCATCAGGCCGTCTTGAAAAAAGCGCAGCCCGGCCGCCGCGAAGAGGACGTGTTCCCGGCCGTCTATCGCTGCAACTCGGTGTGGCGGCTGCGCGGGATGCTCGAGAAACACGGGTTTGACGCCGTGGTATACGGCCACGGAGCAGAGCCAGGCTACCTGGATTTCTCGCGATGGGCCTATTTGCTGGGCGTGTTCTACCAGAAGTATGCGCCGGTCTGGATGAGGCCGTCGTTGTTCGCGTTTGGCCAATTGCACCTGAGATGATCGCTGACGGGCAGTCCATTCCCCGATTTGCCGTGGCCCAGATTGGCGCCCGCATGCACTATGCCGTCCCCCGCATTCTGAATGAAGCCGGACGCCTCGAGCGCCTGTTCACGGATTTCGCCGTGACCCGGCAGTACGACGCGCCCCCCTGGCCCCTGCGGCGCCTGCTCTCCCGCTACCCGCGCGGCATCCCCGCCGGCCGCATTACTCACTTCCCCGCCCTGGCTTTTGCCACCACTCTGGCCAGCCGCCTCCTGCGCTCCGAATCCGCCTACCTGCGGTTGTGGATGTCCGCCGGGCGTGGCTTCTGCCGCGCGGTGGTCCGCCGCGGATTCGGGCAGGCCGGAGCCGTATACGCCTACAATTCCGCCGCCCTCGAGCTCTTCCAGGAGGCCCGCGCGCGCGGATTGCTCTGCGTTCTCGAACAGACCGTGGCCGCCGCGGGCGTGCTGCACCGCCTGCTCGCGGAGGAGAGAGCAGCCTGGCCGGGATGGTCCATAAGCCCCCGCCCGGCGGCTGCCGCCGCCGAGTTCGCCGGCCGCGAAGCCGCCGAATGGTCCTCCGCCGATGTCATCCTCGCCGGCTCGGAATTCGTGGTCGATTCCATACGCGAGTCGGGCGGCCCCGCCGGGCTTTGCCGCGTGGTCCCTTACGGCGTCGATCTTCCCGCCTGCCAACCGCCTGTGAAACGCGGGCGCCGCCTGCGGGTGCTTTTCTGCGGCGCGGTCGGGCTCCGCAAGGGCGTCCCGTACCTGCTCGAAGCGGCCTGCCTCCTGGCTTCCGAGCGCTTCGAATTCCGCTTCGTGGGCGCCGTCTCGGCCCCGGCCGCGGTCCGCTCGTCCCTGCCGCGCCACTGTGAATTCGTGGGCGCCGTGCCGCGTCCCGCGATGTCCTTCCACTACCGATGGGCCGACGTCTTCGTCCTGCCCTCCATCTGCGAGGGCTCCGCCACCGTGTGCTACGAAGCGCTGGCCGCGGGCCTTCCCGTCGTCACCACGCCCAATGCGGGCAGCGTGGTTCGCGACGGCGTCGACGGCTTCATCGTGCCCATCCGCGATCCGCGGGCCCTTGCCCAACGCCTGGAACTCCTGGCAGCCGACGCCGGCCTGCGCGAACACATGGCCCGCAATGCCGCCGCCCGCGCCCGCGTGTTTACCGTCGCGGCATACAGCGGCCGCTTGCTCGACGCCCTCGCTCTCCAGCCCGCATGCGAGCCCGTCTCGAAACCCGCCCGGTCCACCGTCCCGGAATGCCGATGAAAACCCCCGAGCACCACCAGATCGCCGTCGTGCACAATCACTGGATCCACTACAAGGATCTCCTCTTTCGGGCCATGGCCGCCCGGGGCCTGGATTTCATCGCCCTCTTCACCGCCGGCCATAGCGCCCGTCGTCGGGACCCTGGCCCGCCCGAGCACCGCGCCTACCCATACTGGATCGCCCACGATGGCCCGTACGAAACCGTCCGCCAGTTCGCCATTGCCCGAACGATGTGGCGCGCGCTCGGCCGCGTTCGCCCCTCCTGCGTGATCATCAGCGGCTGGTACGATGCCGCCGCCTGGTCGGCCTGGCTGTGGAGCCGCGCCCACCGCGTGCCCATGATTCTCTGGGCCGAGTCCAACATCTTCGACCGCAGCCGCCACGCCCCCCTGGAGGCCATCAAGCGGATCTACGCCCGGCCTTTCCGCGCCGCCCACGTCTACGGCCGCTCGAACGCGGAATATCTCCTGAAGCTCGGTGTCCCGCGGGACCGCATCTTCACCAAGCGTGCGGTCCTGGACACCGGGTTGTTCCAGCCGCGGCCCCGCACCGCGCCGCGCCCGCCCTACAAGACCATGATCTTCGTTGGCCGCTTGTCGCCCGAGAAGAATCTCCACCGGTTGCTGCTGGCTCTCGGCCAGGTTCCGCAGGATGCCGCCCGGCCGCGGCTGGTGCTCCGGATCGTAGGCTATGGCCCCCTGGAGCAGGCGCTTCGCTGCCAGGTTGCCCGCCTCGCGCTCGAGCCTTTCGTCGAACTCCGCGGCGCTGCCGCGCAGCGCGAGCTGCCGGCCATCTATTCCGCCGCCGATGCCCTGGTGCTGCCCAGCACCAGCGAGCCCTGGGGACTGGTGGTGAACGAGGCCATGTGTTGCGGCCTGCCGGTCCTGGTTTCCAACCGCTGCGGCTGCGCCGCCGACCTGGTCACCCCCGAGACCGGCTGGACCCTCGACCCCACGGACGTCCCCCAGCTTGCCTCGACTCTCGAGTGGTTCGCCGGTGTCCCGCCGGCGCGGCTGGCGGAAATGGGAGAGGCCGCCCGCGCCGTGGCCTGCCAGTATTCGCCCGCCAACTGCGCCGCCATCGTTTCCGAATCCGTCCGCGCGGTGCTCGCGTCCGCCTCGGCCAGGGGCCCCGCGTTTTCCTGCCCCGCACCCCAATGATCTGCCTGAACGTCCTCGAACACGCCGAAACCCGCTTCGGGGGGATCGTCAGTTCCGTGCCCGCTCTGGCACGCGCCATCGCCCGCGATGGCCGCTATCGCAACCAGAACGCCGCCTTCTGCGATCGCACCGAGGCCCCCGTCTCGGGCTTTATCCGGCTTCCCTCGAGCCGCTTCGAATGGCTCGCCCGCCGCCCCGCCCGCCGCACCTTCGACGCCCTCGTGTCCGGCGCCGACCTGGTCCATGTCCACGGCCTCTGGAGCCAGCACGCCCTCGCCGCCTGCCTTTCCGCCCGGCGCCACCGCAAGCCCTACGTCGTCTCCGCCCACGGCATGCTCGAGCCCTGGGCCCTGCGCCACAAGAGCTGGAAGAAGGCGCTCTACGGCGCGCTGGTCGAGCGCCGCAATCTCCGCCGCGCCGCCTGCCTCCGCGCGCTCACCCGCCAGGAAGTCGCGGACTATCGCAGCTACGGCGTCAGGCTGCCCATCGCCGTGGTGCCCAACGGCATCGATCCCGTGCCCGCCGCTTGGCCCGATGCCTTCCTCGCCGCCTGGCCCGCCTTGCGCGGACGCCGCCTTGCCCTGTTCCTCAGCCGCGTGCACTACAAGAAGGGCCTGGACGTCTTGTGCCGCGCCTGGGCCGCCGCGCCGCGCCGCCACGGCGACCACCTGGTCATTGCCGGCCCCGACAGCGAAGGCACCCGTGCCCGCCTCGATCCGCTCATCGCCCAACTCGGCATCGCCCAGGAGATCACCTTCACCGGCCTCCTCCGCGGCGAGCTGAAGTGGAGCGCGCTCGCCGCCGCGCACGTTTTCGTCCTGCCCTCGTATTCCGAAGGCTTCAGCGTGGCCGTGCTCGAGGCGCTCGGCGCGGCCGTCCCCGTCATCGTCTCGGAAGGCTGCAACCTGCCCGAAATCGCGGACCGCGGCTGCGGCTGGGTCGTCGCGCCGGAAACCCCTGCCGTGGCCGCCGCCCTCGCCGAAGCCCTGCGCGCCACCGCTTCCGAGCGCGCCCGCCGCGGCGCCAACGGCCGCCGCCTCGTCGAGCAGCGTTTCGCCTGGCCGATCGTGGCTTCCCAGATGGCCTCGGTCTACGACTGGGTCCTCGGCGGCGCCCGGCCCTCCAACGTGGAGATCTTCGAATGACTCCCGATCTCTCGGCATTCGACAATTCCTGGTACCACCCCGGACGCCCGCGCGTCGTCCAGGCGCTCTGGTTCTTCCTCGGGCTGCCCCTGCTGCGCTTCCCCCTGATCCCCATGTCCTCATTCCGCGTGCTCCTTCTGCGCCTGTTCGGCGCGCAAATCGGCCGCGGCGTAGTCGTCAAGCCGTCGGTGCGCGTGAAGTATCCCTGGCTACTGCGGGTCGGCGCCCATTCCTGGATCGGCGAAGACGTCTGGATCGACAACCTCGCCTCTGTCCGCCTCGGCAGCAACGTCTGCATTTCGCAGGGCGCCTACCTCTGCACCGGCAACCACGACTGGTCCGACCCCGCCTTCGGCTTGATGGCCCAGCCGATCGTCGTCGAAAACGGCTCCTGGATCGGCGCCCGCGCCATCGTCTGTCCCGGCGTCTCCGTGGGCCAGTGCGGAATCGCCGCCGCGGGCAGCGTCCTGGCCAAAGACGTACCGCCGTTCGAGATCCACGCCGGCAACCCGGCATCCTTCGTGCGCTACCGCCCCCTCCCTCATGCGCTTCCTGCTCATCAACCAGTTCTTCGTGCCTGACGCGGCGCCGACCGGTCAACTCCTCGCCCACACCGCCCAGGCCCTGGCGGAACAGGGCCACTCCGTGCGGGTGATCTGCGCCCGCGCGCCCTACGCCACCGGCGGGTCGCACGATTCCCAAATCCCCGGCGTCGACGTCCAGCGCCTGGCCTGCGCCTCTTTCGGGCACGGTGCCGCCGCCCGGCTGGTCTCCTATGCTTCGTTCTATGCCGGCGTGCTGCGCCACGCGCTCTGCGGGCCCCGGCCGGACGTGGTCTTCACCCTCACCACACCGCCGCTCCTCTCGCTCGCCGGAGCGCTCGCGCAGCGCCTGCGCGGCGCGCAGCACGTGATCTGGGAAATGGACCTCTATCCCGATGTCGCCGTCGCGCTCGCCGTCCTCGCCCAGGGTTCTTTCGTCGAACGCGCCATCGGCGCCCTCGCCGATTTCTCGCGCCGCCATTCCGACGGCGTGATCGTCCTCGGCCCCTGTATGCGCGACCGCCTCCTGGCCCGCGGCATCCCGCCCGGCAAGCTGCGCGTCGCCGAGAACTGGGTGGATGGCGCGCTGTTTTCACCGCGGCCGTTCCCGCCTCACTCCCCCCTGGCGATCCTCTACTCCGGCAACTTCGGACTGGCCCACGATGCCGATACCATCGCCGGCGCCATGGCGCGCCTGGGCGACCCCGCCCGCTTCCGTTTCGTCTTCGCCGGTGGAGGCCCGCGCCGCGCCGCGCTCCAGGCCCGTTGCCGCGCCCAGGGCATGGGCAATGTCTCGTTCATCCCCTACCAGGACCACGAAAACCTCGACCGGCATTTCGGGAGCTGTCATGCCGGCCTGGTCACCCAGAATCCCGCCACCTGCGGCGCCCTGGTCCCCAGCAAGACCTACGCGTTCCTGGCCGCCGGCCGCCCCTTCATCTTCATCGGCCCGCGCGGCTCCACTGCCGCCCGCCTCGTCGGGCGTCACGCTTGCGGCTGGCAGATCGACGCCGGCGACGTCCCAGCCTTGGAAAGTCTCCTCAACCTGCTGGCCGCCCGGCCGGACATGGTCCGCGCCGCCGGCGCCCGGGCCCGGCGAGCCTTCCTGTCCTCGTACGACCGCCCCGCTGGCGTTTCGCGAATTCTCGAGATCCTGACAGCCCCTCGCCCGGAAGCCGAACCGGCCATGACATCCGTCCCGGCAACCTCACTATGATTCCTCTGCTCGCGGTCTTCCTCCTCTCGTTTGGGCTTTCCTTCGTGCTCACGCCGATCTGCCGCGATCTGGCGCTGCGCTATGGCTGGGTCGATCAGCCCGATCACGCCCGCAAGATTCACTCCCGCCCCATCCCCCGCGTGGGCGGCATCCCCATCCTGATCGCCTGCCTGCTTTCCGCCCACGCCGCCGAAACCAGGATCCTGCTGCCGTCCCTGCTGGTTGTCTTTGTGATCGGCCTGTGCGACGACCTCGCCGGGCTCGCGCCCTGGCACAAGCTGGCCGGCCAGATCGCCGCCGCCGCGCTCGCCTGCTCGGCCGGTGTGCGCATGGACAACCTGGCCGGCCACTCGGTCCCCGCCTGGTGCGCCGTGCCGCTCACCATCTTCTGGCTGGTGGGTTGCACCAACGCCGTGAATCTCATCGACGGCGTGGACGGCCTGGCCGCCGGTATCGGCCTGTTCGCCACGCTCACCACCTTGACCGCCGGCCTGATGAATGGCCACTACGCCCTGGCGCTGGCCACCGCCCCGCTGGCCGGTGCCCTCTGCGGTTTCCTGCGCTACAACTTCACTCCCGCATCCATCTTCCTGGGCGACTGCGGAAGCCTCCCCCTGGGCTTCCTCCTGGGCGCATACAGCGTCATCTGGTCGCACAAATCGGCCACCCTGCTGGGGATAACCGCGCCCCTGATCGCCCTTTCCGTCCCCCTGCTCGACACCGCGCTCTCCATTGCCCGCCGCTTCCTGCGAGGACAGCCCATCTTCGCCGCCGACCGCCGCCACATCCATCACCGCCTGCTCGACCGCGGCCTGTCGCCCCGCCGCGTGGCACTGCTCCTCTACGGAGTCTGCGGTCTCGCCGCCCTGTTCTCCCTGCTGCTGGGTGCGGCCGAAGGCCACTACGCCGGCCTCATCCTCATCCTGTTCTGCGCCGCCGCCTGGACCGGCATTCACCAGCTTGGCTATGTCGAATTCGACGTCGCCGGACGCCTGGCGAGCCCCCGAACCTTTCGCCGCGCCGTCAACTCCCAGGTGCGCCTCCGCACCCTCGAGGAAGCGCTGGCCGGCGCATCCACGGTCGATGAATGTTGGCTGGCCGTGCGCCAGGCTTCACGCGATCTCGGCTTCCAGCACCTGGTCATGCGGCTGGACCACTCCCTTTACGAGGACGCCCCAGAAGACGGTGACGCCTCCCCCGATCGCCACACGCTCGAAAAACTCTGGACGTTGGACATCCCCCTTTCCAACACCGAGTACATCAAGCTCGGCCACGGTTTCCAGGACACCGTTGCCCCCATGGTGGTCGAGCCCTTCGCCGCCATTCTCCGCCGCTCGCTCGAGCCCAAGCTGCCGGTGTTTCACGCGGGCGTGGCGGGCGACGCCCCACTCCGCATCATCCGCGTTCGCAACATCGCGACGCTCACCCCAAACCCGCAGAGCACGCCGCCCAAATCGGCCATCGCGTCCATGAATTCGCACGACCTGCCGGGGACCGCGAGCTGAGCCAGTTCCAGCGCGATCCCCAGCCCGATCAACTTCAGGCACGCCGCCATGGCCGCCGGCCGGGAACCCAGCCACACCGGAAACCAGGCCAGCACCATGTAAGCCGCGAAATGCTGCACCTTGTCGTTCACGTGCAGCAACCCCAGGGCCCGCAACGCCGGCGAGCCGCCCGGGAGCAACGATCCGATCACCACCGCCAGGATGGCCAGGAACCACAATCTGCGCATGCCGTTACTATCGGCGGAAGCGCCGGATTGGATTAGTGGGGCCGCGCCCGCCTACTTCTTCTTCGGCTCCGCAATCGCCCACTCGCCGTCAACGTGGTCTTCGCTGTTGGCGCTCTTGTAGGTCCCCTTGCCCGTCAGGCCCCTCAGCTTCCCCGTCCCGCCGGTGTAAGTCCAGGTGCCCTCGCCCGTTCCCGGCTCGCCCTCTTTCGCCGGGAACGTGCTCGCGCCCTGAAACCTCACGTAGGCCTTGTCGCCGTTGTCCATGGTCGTCACCACGTAACCACGGTCCTGGGAGCGTGTTCCCGCCACGTCGCTCAGCACCGTGATCACGTAGCTCTTGCTCTTCAGGCCGCCCATCTCCATCGGCGTAGTCCACGTGCAAGCCTGCTTGGTCAATACCAACCGGTGGTTCGCCCGGTCGCCCACCTCCGCCGGCTGAGAGATCTCCGGCTTCTCCTCGCATTTCCCGACGCCCGACTGCTTGGATTGCGCCGCCCCGAACCCGGCCGATCCCAGCAGGCAGAGTCCCACTGTGAGTGTTGTCCTGTTCATGGGAACCTAGTGTGCCACAGGTGTCCCTGCCCGCGCTACGGCATGGGTGTGTTCTTTTGCGCCTTCCGCAACTGGCCGATCGCCGCTTCCACTTCTTCGAGCTTCGACGGGATCCCCGCCGAAATCACCTTGGGCGCGCCGTTGGTGATCAGCACATCGTCTTCGATCCGCACCCCGATCCCCTTGTATTTTTCGAACGCCGGGCGAACCGCGGCGATGAACTTCTCGTTCTCCGGCGTCTTGGGCAGGTTGTCCAGCGCGTCGGGCCGTATATAGATGCCCGGCTCGACCGTCACCACCATGCCCGGCTGCAATTCCCGGCCCCCGGGATCGTGCACGTTCAGCCCGATCCCGTGGCTGATCCCGTGGTTGAACCAGATGCGCACCTGCTGATCGCTGGCGCCGTCGGTGATCAGCCCGAGCTTGAGCAGGCCCGCCCGGAACACCTTGTTGGCAGCGCCCTGCACGGAATCGTCGCCGCCCGCCCCCGTGTGCCCGGGCAGCGCCATCTGGATCGCCGCGCGCTGCGCCTCCCACACCAGGCGGTAAATGTCGGCCTGCTCCCGGCTGTACTTGCCGTTCACTGGAATGGTGCGCGTGACGTCCACGCTGTAGCCGTCGAATTCGGCGGCGTCGTCCATCAGCAGCAGATCGCCGTTCCTCATCTGGTCCTGGTTGCTCTCGTAGTGCAGCGTGGTGGCGTTCACCCCCGACGCGACGATGCAGGGGTAGCCCCAGTGCCCGTGGCGCCGCAAAAACGTGAACTCGAACTGCGCCTGGATTTCGTACTCCCGCGTTCCGGGCGTTGCCGCCGCATAGGCCCGCTGGAAAGCTTCGGCCGTGATGTCGACGGCGTGCTCCAGGATGTCGATCTCCCTCTGCGATTTCACGCGGCGCAGGCTGTTGAAGACCGGCGTGGCGTCCTTCACCGCGAGCCCCGCCCCGGTGAGCTTGGCAGCCAATTCGATCTCGCGCCGGTATTCGGCCTCGCGGCCGCGCGAGATCATGTGGATCTCGGCTCCGCCATTGGCGGCCCGCTCGATGGTCGAGCCGAACTCGGCGGCGACATCCACGGGAATGGGTTGAACGGCCATCGCGCCGCCGCGTCCGCCTCTGCCTGCCGCTACGCCTGGTGACGGTCCCGCATCTCCGCCGCGGCCGCCGCTTCCCGCCTGCTCCCCCGCGCCTTCCAGAACGGACCTGCCGGGCGGTATCAGGGTCGCGAGGAACGCATTGACGTTCCGGGCATCCCAGACGTTCTGGATGCCGGAGATGCGCCGCCCCTCGTCTGCCGTGAGGATGTGGCCGGTCCACACTTCCTGCGCCGGATTGGATGGCGGCATAAAGAGAATCTCGCGGATCCCCGTGGCCCCGGGTATCAGGACCAGCGTGCTGCCGGGCTGCGTAATGCCGGTGAGATAGAAGAAATCGTTCTCCTGGCGATACGGCCAATCGACGTCGCCGGCGTAGTTGCGAGGCTCGGCCGCGTACAGGATCAGGATGCCCTTCTCGCCGATCTGCTCCATCGCCGCACGGCGCCGCGCGGTGAGATCGGCCACCCGATCGCGCTCCCACGAAGCGGGCGGCGGCGGAGCCACTTTCCAGACAGAGGAGTCTGCCGCAACCAGCAGCAGAGGCAAAAAAAGATATAGATGTAATCGGCGCATGGCAGGCCGCTCCCCATTATACGGGACTCGTGCGGGTCTCCCCGAATCCGGGGCGCGATCCGTTAGTACAGGCCGGCTCGATAGAGTAGAATGATTCGACCCTATGCCCGTCCCTGCCGGCGCCCGCTTTGGCTCATACGAGATTGTCGCTTAGACTTGTCGTGCCCCGCGACACTCGTGCAGCGCACTCGGGAAGTCCTCAATGGACGGATGCCGGTACCCGCATATTCTTCAGCTACCCGCTGCGCCCCCAAAGTGCACCAGGCTGGTGCACTTGATATGATAGGGCATGAAAAGGCCGTCCAGGGCACGTACTCGAACGGCGCCATCCGTTCGGCAAAGCGTCACCATTCCGGCGGAGCTGGCAGTCGAGGTCCAGCGTGTGGCAAGGAAAAAACATCTGACCATGAGCCGTGCCCTGGTTGTGCTCGCGCAGCGTGGAGTAGAGGCCGAAATGGCGGCACGCGAGAATCTCAACGCGACTTACCGCCGCTTCATGGCTGAGGCCGATCCCGAGCGCAAAGCCGGCGCGGGGAAGGATCTGATCCGGGCAATTTTCGGGCGGGACGCGATTGCCGAAGATCCGATTCTCTAGTCTTCCGCGGCCGGTCTGGCAGCACATCCTTGCCCGCGTAGAGCAGCGTCGGATTTCTCTCAAAGATCTTCATCGATTGCAGGATTGGGTGAACGCTGGCCCATGGGCTCCCGAGGGCGATTGGTACAAGGATTTCGGTTCATTCATCATCCGCGGCGCCGGCGAGCTTCCGAAGACCGTACTCACGGAAGGCATGGCGCCGTATGGGACTCGAATCGAATAGAAGTCAGACACCCCCCGCGGGGCGGGTGGCTTGATTAGCTGGGCCGTCTCGAAGACGGCAAATCCATGGGTCTAGGCGTCGCGCGTTGCGCGCCTTATTGGGTGGTTCAGAATTGTCCGGCTGTTTCCATCCGCCGTCTCCTGCTCGCGGATGTATGTTCGGACCTGTTCCAGTTCGAACCCGACGGTCGATACGGCATAACCGCGAGCCCAGAAATGCTCGCCCGTAAAGTTGCGTTCCTTGCCGCTCAGGCGAGCGATGGCGATCGCACTCTTTCCTGTGGTCCGGCATCAGATGGCCCTCGATAATCTGGCATTCCTTTTGCCGGGCCAGCGCGTGGAAGAACGCACCCAGTTGCCGGCGCGACTGCCCGAAAATGGCTTTCCGACGCCGTTTGGGCATGCAAACTACGTGGTACTTGCAGTCCCATTTGGAATGGGATAATTGGAGAGACTTGTGGCCGGCACTGTGGGTTCTTCCTCACACGCGGACCATGGCAACGGTCAAAGCCAAAGACCACCGTCAGGAATGCGCTGACCGGTGGCTATCGGTTTGGTTCGAGCGGCCCTAAGCTGACTGAAGAGACCCGCCGACTAGCTCTCCGTGACCTCCAGGGGCCGTGTAGTTGAGTCACCGCACTTCAAAAGAAATTCCCAGCTGATTCTAAGTGACTTATCTGCTCCTCCCGCCCGCCTCCTCCTTGTCGCCGCGCTAAAGTATGGTCGGAGTCAAAGGCATGCCGACCATTCATCAAATTGAGGCCAACCGCCTCAACACCCGGAAATTCGCTGCCCCGCAATCCGAGCCCTCGCATCAACGCGCCCTCCTGGCCCTCCACCGGATCCGCTCCGCCGGATGCCAGCCCGAAGCTCCATGCCGAACCCCAATCGGCCCCGGACCAATTCCCATAAGTCCTTCCGTATCAATCCAAATTGGGTTTGTTAGTTCAAAATGTCCAGCGCCCGAACTCGTTTCCGCCGAACCGCTGCCCGCCGTGCCGTTCGCCGGTCGCAAGGTGACGGATGACGGGATGACAGGAGGTTTTCGCGGCCATGTGCATTGCCGCGTCCTCCGGCGGCAGTCCCCGCCGTGCCCGTCCTGCCGTTTTCCGCCCGCAAGCTGACAGGAATGACAGGATGACAGGAGGTTTTCACACGAAGTCCCCGTCAAGCCCGCCGAACCAGCACCCGCCGCCCGCCAGGGAGGCGCCCGGTCGCGGGATGACAGGAAGATTAGGCCCCTGTGCCGGAAGGCCCCGCCGACTCGGCCACGCCCAGAAACCCGGGAGGAGGCTGATCTTCCCAGATGACTACCTGCCATGGTAAGTATATATGCTACAGTGCCTTACAAACTTTCCACCTCCGCCGCGCATCAATACTTGACATTGAGGCACTCAACGTTTATATTGGGAGTGTACTAAATCACCGCTCACGGGCGGCACGCAATTAAACATAACGAGGGAGGCTTTTACATCTCATGGGAAAAATCATCGGCATTGACCTGGGAACCACCAACTCGGTCGTCGCTGTCATGGAGGGCGGCCAGCCCACGGTCATCGCAAATCAGGAAGGAGCCCGCACCACTCCGTCCGTCGTGGCGTTCACCAAAAGTGGCGAGCGGCTGGTCGGCCAGGTTGCCAAGCGGCAGGCCATCACCAACCCCGAAAATACGGTCTTCTCCATCAAGCGGTTCATGGGGCGCCGCTACGACGAAGTCACCGAAGAATTGAAAATGGTGCCCTATAAAGTGGGCGGCGATGCCCGCCTGGACATCAACGGGAAGAAGTATTCCCCGCCCGAGATCTCGGCCATGATCCTCACCAAGCTGAAGGAAGCGGCCGAATCCTACCTGGGCGAAAAAGTCACCCAGGCGGTGATCACCGTCCCGGCCTATTTCAACGACGCCCAGCGCCAGGCCACCAAGGACGCGGGCAAGATCGCCGGCCTCGAGGTCATGCGCATCATCAACGAGCCCACCGCCGCCGCCCTGGCCTACGGCCTCGACAAGAAGAAGAACGAAACCATCGCGGTGTACGATTTCGGCGGCGGCACCTTCGACATCTCCATCCTCGAAGTCGGCGATGGCGTCGTGGAAGTGAAGTCCACCAACGGCGATACGCACCTGGGCGGCGATAACATCGACCAGCGCGTCATCGACTGGATCGTCAGCGAGTTCAAGAAGGAGAACGGCATCGACCTCTCGCGCGACCAGATGGCGCTCCAGCGCCTGAAGGAAGCCGCCGAGAAGGCCAAGATGGAGCTGTCCACCCTGCTCGAGTCGGAAATCAACCTGCCCTTCATCACCGCCGACGCCACCGGTCCCAAGCACCTCCAGATGAAGCTCACCCGCGCGCGGTTCGAGCAGATGGTCGAGGACATCGTCCAGCGCTCCGTGGGGCCGTGCAAGCAGGCCTTGGCCGACGCCAACGTCACGCCGTCGCAGATCGACGAGGTCGTGCTCGTCGGCGGCCAGACCCGTATGCCCCGCATCCAGGCGATCGTCCGCGAGTTGTTCAGCAAGGAGCCGCACAAGGGCGTGAATCCCGATGAAGTAGTCGCGGTCGGCGCGGCCGTGCAGGGCGGCGTGCTGGGCGGCGAGGTCAAGGATGTTCTGCTGCTCGACGTGACGCCGCTGTCTCTCGGCATCGAAACCTTGGGCGGCGTCTTCACCAAGCTGATCGAGCGCAACACCACCATCCCCACGCGCAAGAGCGAAGTCTTCTCCACCGCCTCGGAGAACCAGCCGTCTGTCGAGATCAAGGTCTCCCAGGGCGAGCGCGCCATGGCCCGCGACAACCGCCTGCTGGGCGTATTCCAGCTCGGCAATATTCCGCCGGCGCCTCGCGGCGTCCCGCAGATCGAAGTCACCTTCGACATCGACGCCAACGGCATCCTGAACGTGACCGCCAAGGACCGCGGCACCAACAACGAGCAGAAGATCACCATCACTTCCTCCTCGGGCCTCTCCAAGGACGAGGTCGACAAGATGGCCAAGGACGCCGAGTCCCACTCCGCCGACGACCGCAAGCAGCGCGACACCATCGAAGCCAAGAACCGCGCCGACGCCATGGTCTACAACGTCGAAAAAACGTTGAAGGAGCATCGCGCCAAGATCAGCGACGCCGAAGCCAAGGAGATCGAAGCGGCCATCGAAGACACCAAGAAGGCCATTCAGGAAAACGACGCCGAGCGCATCAATTCCACCGTGGACCGTCTCACCACCGCCAGTCACAAGCTGGCCGAGGCCATGTACAAAGCCTCGTCGCAGCAACCCGGCGGGGCGCCTCCTCCTCCTTCCGGTGACGACAAGGGCGGCCAAAAAAAAGATAAGGACAACGTAGTCGACGCCGAATTCGTCGACGTCGACGACAAGAAGTAAGTATCTGAGCCGCGACCGTACTCGCGCTTTGGCGAGCGAGCGGTCGCGGCAAAACCAGCTCATGCCAACAAGTCCCAAGCACGAGTATTACGAAACGCTCGGGGTTCCCCGTAAGTCCTCCGCGGACGACATTCGCAAGGCTTACCGCAAACTGGCGCGCAAGTACCACCCCGACCTGAACCCCGGCGACAAGGCGTCGGAAGAACGCTTCAAGAACGTTCAGGAAGCCTACGACATCCTGAGCGATCCCAAGAAACGCCAGATGTACGACCAGTTCGGCTTCTATTCCGAAAGTGGCTTCCCGGGCGCCGGTCCCGGAGGTCCCGGTGGCGGCGCCGCGTCCCCCGGCATGGACTTCAACGGCTTCGATTTCTCGGATTACTTTCAGGGCGGCGCCGGGGCGCCAAGAGGCGGCCGGCGCGCCGATGCGCAATCCGGCGCCGGTGGGTTCCGCGATATCTTTTCTCAGTTCTTCGGCGGCCACGGCGGCGCCGAGCCGCAAGCCGAACCCGAAAAAGGCGGCGACCTCGAGTACGTCATGGACATCGACTTCTGGCAGGCCATCAAGGGCACCCAGGCGCGCGTCAACATCACCCGCTACGAGGTCTGCGGCACCTGCCACGGCTCCGGTTCCACCGGCGCCGGCGAGGTCTCCTGCCCGCAGTGCAACGGCACCGGCCATGTCAGCCAGATGGCCGGTGCCATGAAATTCAGCCTGACCTGCCCGCGCTGCGGCGGCACCGGAAAGCTGCGCAACGTCTGTCCCACTTGCGCGGGCGAAGGCCGCGTCACCGAAACCGAAACCGTGGAGGTGCGCATTCCCCCGGGCGCTCGCACCGGCTCCCGCCTGCGCGTGCCGGGCAAAGGCAACGCCGGTACCCAGGGGGCGCCGCCCGGCGATCTCTACATCACCACCAAGGTGGAGGAGCACCCCTTCTTTCGCCGCGAGGGCGACGATATCGAAATCTCGGTGCCCGTCACCGTCTGGGAGGCCGGGCTCGGGTCCAAAATCGAAGTGCCCACCATCGATGGCCGCACGCTGCTGAAGATCCCGCAGGGAACCAAAAACGGGCAGCGCTTCCGCCTGCGCGAGAAGGGCGTCCTCAATTCGCGGACCAACCAGCGCGGCGACCAGATCGTCGAGGTCGCCATCGAGGCCCCCGATCCGCGTGACGAGCGCACCCGCGAGCTGCTCCGCGAGCTGGGCAAGCTCCATCCCGAGGACCCGCGCGGCGAGATGTGGGCCAAGGTGTGACCGGAGATCCCTGATGCCAAAGACCAAGTCCAGAGCCGCTTACATGATCTCCGCTGTGGCCGAACAGTATGAGATCCATCCGCAGACCCTGCGGCTCTACGAGCGCGAGGGCCTGCTGAAGCCGTCGCGCAGCGAAGGCAACACGCGCCTCTACACCGATGAGGACCTGGAGCGCCTGGAAGTCATCCTGCACCTCACGCGCGACCTCGGCGTAAACCTGGCCGGCGTGGAGATCATCCTCAACATGCGCGAAAAGATGGGCGAGATGCAGGCGCAGATTCAGGATTTCGTCGCCTCCCTGAACCGCGAGCTGATCTCCCGCACCGTTCGCCAGCCGCTGCCGGACGAGCGCGTTTCGCTGATCCCCGTGGTGAACGTCCGATCCAGACGATGACCGCGCACCAAAAGAGCACCGTCGCCTACGCCGCTCCGTTCGCTGCTTTCGTAGGACTCATGGCGATCGAGCACGCGCTCGGCCTGTCCCCGCGGATCGCCTACCCCGTTCGGTGCCTGGTGGTCGCCGCGATTCTGCTTTTCTGCTCGCGCTCCGTCATCCCGCTGCGGCCCTCGGCGCCCCTGGCGAGCGTCGCCGTCGGAGTCGTGGTCTTCCTCATCTGGATTGGTCCAGACCTCCTCTTCGGACCCGCTTACCGCCACTCCTGGATCTTCGAAAACGGCCTCACCGGAAAGGCGGTGAGTTCCATGCCCCCCGGCCTGCAATTCATGGCCTCCTTTCTGATTGCGCGAACCATCGGCAGCGTGATCCTGGTACCGATCCTCGAGGAGCTGTTCTGGCGCGGTTGGCTGATGCGGTGGATTGCCGCCAGGGACTGGCTGAAGGAGCCCATCGGCCTGTACGTCCCTTATGCCTTCTGGATCGTGGCGGTGCTGTTCGCGTCCGAGCACGGTCCGTACTGGGAGGTCGGCCTGGCCGCCGGTATCATCTATAACTTATGGGTGATTCGCACCAGGAACCTGGCCGACTGCATGCTGGCGCATGCTGTTACAAATGGCCTCCTGGCCGCCTATGTGATGGGGTGGGGCCAGTGGCAATACTGGCTATAACCGGAATGGTGCGTCATACGTCACACCCAGTAGACAGGTGTCCAGAAGATTTCCTTCTCCCTGTCTTCAAGGCCCCAGGGATGCGGCTCGTCGGGCCCCGCGTTCCGGGGCCTTACCTTTGCCCGCCTCATCCCACCGGGCGCCGCCTCGAGGAGCCGTTGCCATGATCCAGCTCACTGCGGCGGGAAAACGCTACGGGCCCAAGATCCTCTTCCAGGACGTCGACTGGCTCGTGACGCCCAACGAGCGCGCCGGTATCGTGGGCGCCAACGGCTCCGGCAAATCCTCGCTGCTGAAGGTCTTAGCCGGCCTGGAGGGCCTCGACTCCGGGCACATGACGGCGCAAAAAGGCGTCACCATCGGATACCTCCCGCAAGAGGGCCTGACGCTCTCCGGCCGAACCGTCTTCGCCGAATGCATGACGGTCTTCGCCGAGCTGCGTGCGCTTGAGGACGAGCAGGAGCACCTGACGCGCCGCATGTCCGAGCTGGACCCGCACGGCGCCGCATACGCCGAGGTGGCCGACCGCTTCCACCACGTGGACAGCGAGTTCCGCGCCCGCGACGGCTATGCCATCGAAGCTCAGGTGGGCAGCGTGCTTTCGGGCCTCGGGTTTTCCCAGCGCGACTGGAAGCGGCGCACCGAGGAGTTCTCCGGCGGCTGGCAGATGCGCATCGCCCTGGCCAAGCTGCTGCTCGAAAGGCCCAACCTCCTGCTGCTCGACGAGCCCACCAACCACCTCGACCTCGAGGCGCGCAACTGGCTCGAAGAGTATCTCGCCGCCTACCCGCACGCCTTCGTGCTCGTGTCGCACGACCGCTACTTCCTCGACGTCACCGTCCGCAAGATCGGCGAGCTGTGGAACAAGGACCTGCACCTGTATACCGGCGGCTACACCCGCTACGAGCAGCAGAAGACCGACCGGCGGGCGCAGCTCCAGGCGGCGTACGCGAATCAGCAGGACCGCGTCCGCCAGCTCGAGGCCTTCATCAATCGCTTTCGCTACCAGGCCACCAAGGCCAAGCAGGTGCAGAGCCGCATCAAGGAACTGGAGAAGATCGAGCGGATCGAGATCCCGCCGGACGAGAAATCCATCCACTTCAGATTCCCGCAGCCCAAGCCCAGCGGCCGCATCGTGGCGGAGTTCAAGCAGGTGGCCAAGAGCTACGGCGACCACCTGGTCTTCTCCGAAGTGGATTTCATCATGGAGCGCGGCGACCGGGTGGCCCTGGTGGGGGTCAACGGCGCCGGGAAGTCCACGCTGATCAAGATCCTGGCCGGCGCCGAGCCCGTGACCGCCGGCGCGTACACGCTGGGCCACAATGCCCAGCCCGATTACTTCGCCCAGGACCAGTACAAGGAACTCGACCCCGCCGCGCGCATGCTCGACGACCTGTCGACGGTAGCGCCGCGCGCCACCAACACCGAACTGCGCAGCATCCTGGGCTGCTTCCTGTTCTCCGAGGACGACGTCTTCAAGCCCATCGGGGTGCTGTCGGGCGGCGAGCGGAACCGCTACGCGCTGGCCCGCATGCTCATGATGCCGTCGAACTTCCTGCTGCTGGACGAGCCCACCAATCACCTGGACATGCGGGCCAAGGACGTGTTGCTGACGGCGCTCGAAGAGTACAGCGGCACGGTGGTGTTCGTCTCCCACGATCGCTACTTCATCGACAAGCTGGCAACGCGCATTCTGGAAGTGGACAACGGCCGGGTGAACGTCTTCCCCGGCAACTATGAGGATTACGTGTGGCGCAAGAGCGGCGGACAGGCGGCCGCGCAGGCGCCGCCCGAACCCGAACCGGAAGCCCCGGGGGAGGCCCCCGCCGCGTCCGGGCAGCCTCCCGTCGAAGCCGCGCGGCGCACGGGCCTCAACCCGGAGGCCGCTCGGCGCGGGCGCCTCAACCCCATCAAGCTACGGCAGATGAAGGACCGGCGGCGCGAGATCGAGGACGAGGTCACGCGCCTGGAAGTCGAGATCGCGGACTACGAAGGCGCCCTGGGCAGCTTCGTCAACGTGGAAGAGACCAAGCGCATCGGCGGCCTGCTCGCCGCGCGGCGCGCGGACCTGCAAAAGTTGCTGAGGGAGTGGGAAGAAGTTGCTCAGGCGATCGAGGCCAACAAATGAGGCGTTATTCCTGCGCGGGCATCTGGGGCTGCTCGATGTCGCGCCAGGCGCTGATCTTGAGACGGCGGCACACCCAGCAAAGCGGCTCGCTGCCCACGGCAGATGTTTCGCCGCCGCACACCGAGCACTTCACGGTCTGCTTCAGGCGGTCGGGCGAAATCGAGAGCTTCGCCTGCTCCAGAATTTCCGGAGGTACCACGGATTCCGGTTTCGGTTGTGCCTTCCGTTTCATTCGGTCCCCAGTCCATTTCACTATGGCAGAAATGTCGCCTCCGAACAACTACCTATCGAACGGTAGGTACCGGCCTAAGCCGCTTCCGGTATTTGTACCACCACGGCTACATCCAAAGAGGCGCCACAGCGCTCACAGCGCTGGCCGGCGGCGACACGCGGATACCTTCCTTTTAAGTCGATGTCTGCCGGCACGGTGTGGGTGCAGATTGGGCAATGGGCTTGACCCTTGGTGTGATTTTCAACGAGTGCTTTCATCTCTCCGATCCTCACTTCATCCGACGCAAAAACTGCAGCACGGGTTGTACCAAAATCGTAAAAATTCTTAAAGGCCGGTGTGAGGAATCGGACGTGCGAAAAAGAGTGACAGAAAGGCGGGCAAAACCCGACCGGTGCTACCCTTAAGATCTATGACCGCTTCGCCCGCCCCCAAAATCCAGTTGATCAACACGCCCGACTACCGGGAGAACTATGCCAACAGCGTCCAGGTGCGGGTGAACCTGTGGGACTTCTTTCTGCTCTTCGGCCGGGTGAACCAGACCGCACCGGACAACGTGACGCTCCACAACTTTCAGGGCATCTACGTAAGCCCGCAACAGGCCAAGGCGCTGCTCAACGTACTGCAGCAGAACGTCACGCAATACGAGACGGCATTCGGAGAGATCCGGCTGGAACCTCAGACCGCCGGCAGCACCGTCCAGTAGGCGCCTATGCAAGAGGCTGGCGGGCGCCCCCCAGGGCGCCCCGGGCATCCCGAGCGCGGCGCGCCCCGCCGGGCGACCCGGCCCGGCGCTTACGCCGTGTTCTTGCTCCTGTTCGCCTTGATCGTGTTTCTGGCTCACCTCCCGTTCGTTCGCCTGCCCTACTATTGGGACGAGGCCGGGCAATACGTTCCGGCCGCCCTGGACATTCTGCGCGGCGGCCACTGGATTCCCCACTCGGTGGTTCCCAACATCCACCCGCCCGGCGTGATGGCGTACCTGGCGACAGCCTGGAGAGTAGCCGGTTTCCATCCGGCGACCACGCGGTGCGCCATGCTGCTGCTGGCCGCCTTTGGCGCGCTGGCGGCGTTTCTGCTGGCCATCGAGCTTTCGCGGGAGGTCAAAGGGGCGCCGGCCTTTCTGGTGGCCGCGCTGGTGTGCGCCTCGCCGCTCTTCTATGGCCAGGCCATGCTGGCGCAACTGGACGCGCCGGCCATGCTCTTCACCGCGCTCGCGCTGCTGTGGTTCCTGCAGGATCGCATCCGGCTCTCGGCCGCGGCGTGTGTGGCGCTGGTGCTGGTGAAGGAGACCGGGATCATCGTGCCCGTGGTCTTTGCCGCGTGGCTGGCGCACGAGCGGCGATGGCGCGAAGTTCCGTGGTTCGCAGCCCCGGCGGCCGCGCTAGCGGCCTGGATCGCGGCGCTCGCCGCCGCCACCGGCCATTGGACCGGCAACCCGGAGTTTGCCCACTACAACCTGTACGCCTCGGGCCATCCCGTCCGGCTCGTGACCGCGTTTCTGCGGCGCCTGTATTACCTGTGCTTCGCCAACCTGCACTGGATCGGCGCGGCGGCAATCCTTCACGCGTGGCGCAAGAGCCGCCTCTTCCAAAGCCGCTCCTGGCGCATCGCGTGGCTTCTGCTGGCGGCGCACGTGATCATGCTCACGGTTTTGGGCGGCGCGGTGCTGGAGCGCTACCTCCTGCCCGTGGTTCCGATCCTGTACACCGCCATGGCCGCGGGCCTCTCGCTCTTCGGCCGCACCAGGCAACTGGTCTGCTCGCTGGCCCTGCTGGCCGGCGTGGGCGCGGCCAATTTCGTCAATCCGCCATATCCTTTCCCCTACGAAAACAACCTGGCCTTCACCGACTTTGTGAAGCTCCAAGCCGACGCGTCCGACTACTTGCAGCACTGGTATCCGCGAGCCAGGGTCCACACCGTGTGGCCCCTGACGGCGGAGCTGACCCAGCCGGAACTGGGGTTCGTGAGCCGTGCCATGGGCGTCAAGCCGCTGCCGAACTTCACCGCCAAGGCCTTGGAATCCGTGGACTGGAAGGAGGTCGAAGTCCTGGTAGTCTTTTCCCTGACCTGGGATCCCCCGTTCAGCATCACGCGCTTCGGGCCGCTTGCCGGCTTCCGCCGGCGCTACTATGGCTTCGAACCGGACGTCACCCAGGACGAGGCCCGCGCGCTCGTGCCCCTGCCCAACGAAGCTCACTTCGAGCGAGGAGGGCAGTGGGTCGACGTCTACGTGAACCCCACCGCGCATCGCCGGACGACCCCGGCTGAAGGCGGCGTGCGGGCCGGGCGCTCAGTTCCCGCCGGCTCCCGCGCGCAAGGCCTCGGTGGACCGCCGGAGACCGCTTTGCCAGAGGTACTCGCGCAGCACGATCAGCTTCAGATCCCGATCATCGGAGCAGCGCGCGTCCAGGGGCGAATTCAGCATGCAACTGCGCATAAATCCGGCGATGAACTGCAGCTCGTCGAATGACAAGCCGAGCAAGAAGCGGCGGGTCTTGGGCTTGGAGGAACTCTCAACGCAAGCAAGCAGAGCGTCTATCAGTGACCTTCGCACAACAGATCTCCTGTCGGTGACGAACTCCTGACAAAATTAACCGGCTATGGCGGTATTATGGCCAGAAACCGGACGCAGGCGCAAGGGGCGGCGTTACGGCGTCAGCTCTCCGACCTTCCGCACTTCGACCACCAGGTCGCCTTCGTCGTCCACGAAGAATGCCGGGGCGAAGCGTTTGCCCCAGACGATCTCCTCGTGCCGGTAGGAGTGCATGGCGAGTACGGTCTGGCTGAAGGTATCGTCATAGGCCTTGAGCAGGATCAGGATCTCGGCCTGCGAACCAGCGAGATCCTCGGCGGTTTTGCCCCACAACGGGCTTTCGGTATCGATGGGGTGCACGATGGTCCAGGTGAGCGGCAAAAACAACACCTGCTCTCTCTCCAGGCGCAGCAACTTGTACGAGCGCACGCCGCCTTCGACGGTCATGAGCATGACTCGGGCTTCGATCTCCACGAGCGAGTTCTTGCGCCGGTTGACCACGCGGAACTGGAGGCTGGAGCCGTCCTGATAGGGCGCGAGCACCATGTTCTCGCTGAACCCGAGCCGCGCGGAAGGCCGCGAGACGCGCCCGAACAACAGCCCCGTGGCCACCGCGAAGCCCAGCACGCCGGCCAGGGATTCCAGCACGGCGACGACGTTGGCGCCCGTGCCTTTGGGCGAGATATTTCCGTACCCCACCGTGGTCAGGGTATGGGCGCTGAAGAAAAACGTGTTCAGAAAGCGGCCGTACGCCGTGGGCGCCTCGGCTCCCTGGAGCTGGCCGGTTCCGATCGCGTAGTAGACGACGGCGAACAGCGTGTTCGCCACCAGGTATCCCAGGAACAGCACGGCCAGGAAGCCGGCCCAGTTCATATTGATCAAATGCAGGTAGGGATGGAAGTCGCGCCAGGTGGCGCCCCGCCGGTGCACGTTGAAGCTGCCATCCTTGTTGATGACGCGGCGGAAGGGCGCGGTGAACTGCTGGGTGAGGCCGGGATCGAAGGTGGCTTTCTGCATACGCTATGTGATCGCGCCGCCCGGCGCCGGGATGCAACGGGAAAGCCGCATGCCGGCCGCGATACGATGGACGAGATGCCCGGCTCCCCGCGCGAGCGCCTCACCCACCTGCGAGACGGACTGCTCCGCCTGCACAAGACGCTGCTGGATTCCGAGCGCGGCGCCTACGAGCGCGACGTGGCCCGCATCACGTCCACCGGCCAGTACCTCAACCTGGTGCTGAACGATCCGTGGTTCCACTGGCTGCACGAGCTTTCGCAGTTCATCGTGCTGATCGACGAGACGCTGGATTTCGACGATCCACCGACGGCCGCCGATGGCGACCGCCTGGTGGCGCGGGCCCGCACTCTGGTCTCGCCCTCGGAGGAGGGAGCCGGCTTCGCTCACCGCTACTACGAGGCCCTGCAACGCGATCCGGCCGTAGTGCTGGCCCACCGGGACATCATGAAGGTATTCAACGGACTGACCTGGTCCAGGTGAACGTTCTGACTCCGCCCGACGCGCTGCCGGACCAGGTTGTCGTCGTGGTTACCAACAACGGTCTTTCGAGCCCCGGATTCACCGTGCCGGCGCAACCGGGGTCACCACTCCGGCCAAGCCGGGTGAAACCGTGGTGCTCTACGCCAACGGCTTCGGGCCGACTTCGACGCCGGTGGCCAGCGGATCGAGCACACAATCGGGAAGCCTTTCTCCGCCGCCCGTTGTCACCATCGGCGGCGCCGCGGCGGCCGTGCAGTTTGCCGGACTCGTTGCGCCGGGCGGCGACAACCCGCTCACGGCAACGTACAATGGCGCGACCACCGCGCCCCAGGCGCTCATCACGATACAAGGCTCGGCTCCGGCTCCCTTGGACACTTTCTACATCGCGCCGACCGGCAACGATTCCTGGAGCGGCGCGCTGGCCGCGCCCAATCCCACGAACACGGACGGCCCGTTTGCGACCTTCGATCACGCCCGCGCCGTGGTCCAGGCGCTCAATAAAACGGGGCTGACGCAAGTGACCGTGCAGATCCGCGGCGGGACGTACTTCCTCCCGCGGTTCCGGCGACGGATTTCTAGCGTGAGGACTAATTCCCGCGTGCCCGCCGACTCCGTGGTAGAATCATTGCGTCCCTCCTCCGACGTCACTGGGTAGCCATACACCGATAACGACATATGCAGACACAGGAACCGAAGCGAGTCCTGGCAGTGGTCACCGACCTGTTTTTCTCGGTCAAACTGATCGAGGCGGCAAAGCGCGCCGGGCTGGCGCTCGAGTTCGTCAAGGATTCGAAAGAGGTCCTGGAAAAAGCGAAGTCCAGGCCTTCGCTGATCATTTTCGATCTGAACTTCGAGGCCGCCCATCCGCTCAAGCTCATCGCGGCGCTGAAGGCCAGCGCGGAGACCAAGGGCATCAGCCTGATTGGCTATCTCTCGCACGTCCAGGCCGAACTGAAGCAACAGGCGCAGGAGGCCGGCTGCGACATGGTGCTGGCGCGCTCGGCCTTCTCGCAGAACATGCCGATGATCTTCAAGCGGCACTCGAGCCCGGGCGCGGTGGCTGCCGCCGCGCACCGCAATCCATCGGCTTGAGGCTTCAGTCGCTCAGGCGCCGCCTGCCTTTGACGGACACTTGCGGGCCTAGTTACCACTGCCTGTGTTTCCGCCAGGCGCCCGGCAGGAGTTCGATCGATCCGGTTCGCCCTCGCATCATCTATCGATGGAAGTACGCAGTGGGACAGGAAGTCCCGGCTCGTGCCCACCTCACATCTCCATGAATCTTCAGATCGTTCGCCAGTCCGCTCGAACCATGGGACACCTTGTCCCGGCGGGCCAAATGCCGGACTCGTTCCGCTTATGTCTGCAGCGACTGGGCTTGGCAGCGTTTCCGGAAACGGCCTTCGGGCTGCTTTAAACAAGAGTGGAAACCAAAACCAGATGAACAAACCGCTTACGCGAACAATACTACTGCTTTGTGGGATCTTTGCCGGCCTGATGAGCGCCGAGGAAATCTCTCTCACTCCCCAGCCCGCTCCCCGGACTATCATCAACGCCAGGCTCTGGCGTACCAGTGTGGCTGCGCTGTCGGTTGCCAACGTATTGGACGTTCATTCCTCCTGGAACAAGCACGAGCTAAACTCCGCACTGGCTGGATCCTCCGGCAATTTCGGACGTGAGGGCATCCTGATCAAAGCAGGATTCCAGGGCGGCCTGCTGGCATTTGAATTCCTCATTACCCGCGGGCACCCGAGCGGGAGACTCTACAGGGTGCTTTCGTTCGCCAACTTCGGCACGGCGGCGGCGATCGGCGGAGTTGCGGCCCACAATTACACGGTCGCGGGCGTACGGCAGTAGGCCGCCAGTAAATGTCCCCGCGAGACCGCAGTGAGCCCCGGTATCTCACGTTCGTCAACCCGGAGCCGGCCGGTAGTGAAGCGGCAGCGCGGGTTCGATCCGAGTCGAGCGTGACGACCGCGGCGGCGCGCCCGACGCTATCCGCGCAAGTGCGCTTTGAGGAACCGTCCCGTATGCGACGCCTTCGACGCCGCGATCGCTTCGGGGGTGCCCGTCGCCACGACCTCGCCGCCGGCGTGGCCGCCCTCGGGACCCAGGTCGATCACGTGATCGGCGGTCTTGATCACGTCGAGATGGTGCTCGATCAATAGCACCGTGTGTCCCGCGTCCACCAGCCGGTTCAAGGACTCGAGCAGGCGCTCGACATCCGCCAGGTGCAGGCCCGTGGTCGGCTCGTCGAGGATGTAGACCGTATGCTTCGACCGCTGGAGCTTGCTCAGCTCGGTGGCGATCTTGATCCGCTGCGCCTCGCCGCCGGAGAGCGTCGTCGCCGACTGCCCCAGCGTCAGGTAGCCCAGCCCCAGATCGCTAAGCACCTCGATCTTCTTGCCCACGGCGGGCTCGCCGGCGAAGAAGCCCACGCCTTCCTCCACCGACATGTTGAGCACGTCGTCGATGGTCTTTCCGCGCACGGTCACGTCCAGCGTCTCGCTGTTGAAGCGCGCTCCCTTGCACGCGCCGCAGGTCACCTCCACGTCGGGCATGAAGTAAAGCTGGGTGGTGATCACGCCCTCGCCCTGGCACTCCTCGCAACGGCCACCCTTGACGTTGAAGCTGAACCGCCCGGCCTTGTAGCCGCGCTCCACCGACAGGGGCGCCTGGGTGAACAGGTCGCGGATGCCATCGTAGAAGCCGATGTAGGTGGCGGGGTTCGACCGGCTGTTGCGGCCGATCGGCGACTGGTCGATGTTGACCACTTTGTGCACATGCTCGATGCCGTCCACGCCGTCGTGCTCGCCGGGCAGCGTGCGCGTGTCCACCAGGCGCTTCCACAGCGCCTTGTAGAGGATCTCGTTGATGAGGGTGCTCTTGCCCGAGCCGGATGCGCCGGTGATGGCCACCAGGGCGCCGAGCGGGAAGGTCACATCCACGGCTTTGAGATTGTTCTCGCGCGCGCCGCGCACGGTCAGCGTCTTGCCGTTGCCCTTGCGGCGGCGCATGGGCGTCTCGATGCGGCGCTTGCCCGAGAGGAACTGGCCGGTCGCCGAGGCCTTGCACGCGAGGATGTCGGCGATGGTCCCCTGCACCACGACCCGGCCGCCGTGGACGCCCGGCCCGGGGCCCATTTCCACGATGTGGTCGGCGGCGCGGATGGTGTCCTCGTCATGCTCCACGACGATGACGGTGTTGCCGATGTCGCGCAGGCTCTCGAGGGTCGCGATCATCTTCACGTTGTCCTTGGGGTGAAGGCCGATGCTGGGCTCGTCGAGCACGTAGAGCATGCCCATCAGGCCCGAGCCGATCTGCGTGGAGAGTCGGATGCGCTGGGACTCGCCGCCGGAAAGCGTGCCGGAGCGGCGATTCAAGCTCAGATAGTCGAGCCCGATGCCCAGCAGCAGCTCCAGGCGGCCGCGGACCTCGGCCAGCACCTGCCATCCGGCATCTGCGCCGCGGCCCACGGGCTTGACCGTGCCGAGGAACGCGTGCAACTCGTCGAAGTGGAGCTGGCCGACATCGTGAATGGTCTTGCCCTCGATGGTGAACAGCAGGCGGGTGGCGCGGACGCGCGCGCCTTTGCAGTCCGGGCAAGTGTGCTCGACCATCACCTTGTCGAGCCACGCCTCCATCCCGGAGCTGCCTTCGCCTCGCTGCCGGTAGCGGCGGTAATGCCGCTCGATGCGCCGCGCAATTCCGCCGAAGCCGATCTCCTTGCCTTCCGGTTCCTCACGCCTGACCTTCGTCTCCGGCGGTATGCGCAACACGATTTTCCTGCCGTCGAGCCCGTCCAGGATGGCGTGCCGCACGGCGACGGGCAGCTTCTCCCACGGCGCATCGAGCGAGAAACCGAGGGCCTTGGACAGGCTGTACATGATGCGCCCATCCCAGGTGTCGGGGTTGTACTTGAAGGCCTCGCGCACGAAGCAACCGCCGGCGATGCTGCGCCGCGGGTCGGGGACGAGCAGCTCCGGATGCGTGAGCTTGTGGACGCCGAGGCCCCCACAGGTGCGGCAGGCGCTCTCGGGGTTGTTGAACATGAAGTACTCGGGCTGGATGTCGCCGTAGACGAAGTGGTGTCCCCGGCTCGACAGGCCACGGTAGAACCGCTCCGCATCGGCCTTGCCCGCGCCTTTGAGGATCTGGACCTGGAGCAGTCCGTCGCCCACCAGCAGCGTGCTGGCGATGGCGGCCTTGATCGCCTTTTCGTGCTTGCGGCCGACCACCAACCGGTCCACCACGGCGTCCATGTCGCGGACCTTCGATTCGTCGAGTTCCACTTCGGCGGATATGTCCACGGGCTTGCCATCGATGATCAGGAGGCGGCAGCCTTTCTTCCGGACGTCGGTCAGGACGAAGTCCAAGTCTTCGCCGTACTGCTGGAACACGGGCGCCCGCAGCTCGATCTCGGCGCCCTGGGGCAGCGACAGGATGGCTTCGAGGATCTGGCTCGCCGTGCGGCTGGGCGCCGGCTCGCCGGAGCGCGGGCAGTGCGGCTGGCCGATGGTCGCGAAGAGGAGGTTCAGGTAGCTGGCGATGTCGGTCATGGTGCCGACGGTGGAGCGAGGATTGTTGGTGAGAGTCTTCTGCTCGATCGAGATCACGGGAGACAGGCCGTAGACGAAGTCCACGTCTGGCTTGGCCACCTGGGCGACGAACCTTTTGGCGTAGCTCGACAGCGATTCCATGTAGCGCCGCTGGCCCTCGGCGTAGATGGTGTCGAAGGCCAGGCTGGACTTGCCGGAGCCCGAGAGGCCGGTGACCACGATGAGCTTGTCGCGCGGGATTTCCACCGACACGTTCTTGAGGTTGTGCACGCGCGCGCCCTGGATGGCGATGGTGGTGCGGGCCGCCGCACGGGCGGTTTTAGAAGTCATCCGGCGCTTCCTTCATGTAGACGAAGGCCAGCTCCTGCACCAGGACGTTGCTCCTGCGGGTGAGCTGGACGGGAGTCGAGACCTTGCCGATGAGGCCCTTGTCGGCCAGGTACTCGCACGCCGTGGTGACTCCCCCCACATCGAAGTTCCGCTTGAAGTGGGCTTCGATCTCGGTGGCCGACCGCGCTTCGCCGACTTCGCCCAGGTGATCGAGCACAGGCTGGAACAGCGTCGCAGCGCGCTCGGAAAGGTAGCTGTCGATGGCGTCGAGCGCGGCTTGTACGCTCTTGCGCGTCTTCCTGGCGTTGAGCAGATCGGAGTAGACAATTTTGAAGAACGCCGGATTCAGCTTCATGGCCTGCGGGAGGACTTCGCGATCCGCCAGCAGGCGCGCGCCGATGACCTCGATCCGCGCCAGAGACGTGGCCGAGTAGAGAATCCACAGCGCGGTGTAGTCGAGGTCGCCGCGCGTGACGAACCATTTGTGGGCCTTGTCGATGAAGGGCAGGGCGTGGGTCGCGGCGGCCAGGAGCTGCACCTGGGTGTCGCGCTCGCCGATCTCGTGCAGGCGGGCGCAGAGGGCGGCGATGGTTTCGTCATGGGTGTAGAGCAGGCGGCCCTTGGCCAGCAGGGAATGCTGGAACGAATTGCGGACGGCGCCTTCGACGGTTTTGCGGAACTCGGTGCGCGGCATCAGGAAGGCGTGGACGTTCACGCCGTCGGCGTAGAGCGCCAGTCCCGCGGACTCCACCTTCTTGTCGTCGATGATGACGAGGACGAGGTCGATATCGGACTTCTCCCAGACGGTATCGTGCGAGAGGCTGCCGCAGAGGATGGCGGCCAGGATGGACCGGTCCTGTTTCACCTGCGCGACGAGATCGTCGAGCGCGTCGGTGAACTTCTTCTGGATGGATGCTGTGGAAGTGTTCACTCCCCGCGTCTCTCTGGTGCGTTGGTGGCCACTGTAACGCGTTTTGGAGGGCGGAGTCAAATGGCTACGCGAACGTGTTTGGCGCCAGGAAACGTTGCGCGACGGCGCGAACAAGGCGAGCTTCGCTCGCCTGGCGGGTTGAACAACCCGCCGCAGGATACCATCCTGTCGCCATGAGCCTGGGGCTCACCAAAAGTGATGAAAACCCAAGCGGCTGGCG
>Ga0209517_10000191_pt1 | contig 110983 bp, 120 predicted proteins | sample PeaSoiMetSII2010_FD_187695 | JGI IMG/M metagenome (GOLD analysis project Ga0209517, IMG submission 187695) | Peat soil microbial communities from Weissenstadt, Germany - SII-2010 (SPAdes) (version 2) | ecosystem: Environmental > Terrestrial > Soil > Wetlands > Peat | place: Germany...
TTTAGTCCTGCTGGTTAATGCCGTCATCATCAGGATCGCTCGGCTGATAGTTGGTCCCGAAACAGGCGGCGGTGTTCGGCGTGTGGAAGCAGTTCGCTGGATAAGTCCACGAGGTGATCGGCACGAACGCGCTTGGCGGGTTCGTGAAGTTGAAGAAATCCCACAGCGGGTACGGGCATGTCGTCTGGCTGCAACCGGCGTTGTGTCCATCTGGGGCAAAGTAGTCGGCGTAGGGGAAGAACTGGGTACCGATGCCGAAGGCATAGTTCCCTGTGTTCAGATTGAACACCTGCTCGGTGAAGCCCAGGATGCTGCCGAAGTCGTGGATGTAGGGGGCAAACTCGCCTTGGGTTTTTGTGTTGCCCGAAATGTAGCCAGCGCTCTTCCCGTACGCTGACACCACGAGCAGCGGCACGCGGAAACCGTAGACGTAGTGGCTGCCGGTGCCGTTGAAATAGCCTATTCCCGGGCCGCCCGTCGACGAGGGGGACACGTGGTCGTACCAGCCGCCCCAGTCGTCCCAGGTGATCAGGATGACCGTGTTCGCCCAGCTCGCGGCCCCATTGCTGCAGGGCGGATTGGTGCCGGGGTTGCCGCCGTTGTTGCCCACCGCATCCACAATCGCCGCCACCCAGGACGGCCCTCCGTTTGACGTGCCTTGCGCCGTCATCGGGTGGTCCGACCAGGAGCCGTCGGGAACCACCCAGGTGACGCCCGCCTGCAGCGCGCAGTTGGCAATGTCCGTGAGTATGGGCGCGTAGTCATAGTAGGTCCCGGTCTGCCGGGGGGCCGACACCATGTCGCCGTTTGTCCAGTCGGTACCGCCGCAATTTGACCCGGAGAGCGGGAGGCAGATCGCGCTGATGGAATTCGGCGCGGTCCAGATCGTATTCCCCGGTGTTTCTCCCATCGGGACGGGCGGCTCGTAGTACCTCCAGCTGATGTGGTTGGGGGATGCATTGTCGAGCAGGGTGGCCAGCGTTGGGTGGGTGTAGCACGGGAACCCTGGGTTCGCGTACATAGGCAGAGGAGGCTGGTACTCATACGCCTCGCTGCCATTCTGGGGGTTGACGTCCAGCACAGCTGTGTTTGCGGGAGAGGCGCAGCCGACGTCGGGGGTGTTCCCTCCGCCTTGTCCGGCAGTCGGGTTCTCCCCGGCAAACCACGCCCACAGGCCGGTTGGGTCGTTGTAAGGTACCGGCGCCGACGTACCGGAGAAAAGAAACTGATGCCCTTCGAAGCTTGGCCCCTGGTTCGTTTGAAACATGTAATTGGCGAAGGCGTATTTGGCTGCGATATCAAAATACGGCTGCAGGATGCCCGGACTGCCGGTGTTGATGACGTAGGTATCGGCCGGGAACGCTGTTCCGGGGCTGCAGCCGGTGGGAACCGTCACCTGGTTGTGACAGGCACCGTCCATGAGGCCTACGTGGTAGGTGCCCAACCAGCCGCTGAGATGGCCGTGGTTGGGGTCGAAGCAGGCGTCGAGCGACTCGCCAATCATCGATATCCTATCCCCAATTTCACATGGGACCCTTTGAGTGATGTCGACAATGTCCGCGCCGCTTCCAGCCCCAGGGGCAAATGCGGGGTCATTGGCGAACAGGTTGTCTGGGGTACGGTTTTCCTGGATGACGATAATCACGTGTTGGATTTGTGAGATTTGGGCGTGAGCAGTGATGGTGGCAAGTGAAAATAGTAAGAGGGGGAATAGGAATAGAGCTTTGGGGGATTTCACGCGGACCTCCTGTTGCGTAGGCGCGAAGCCTGAATTGAAGAACTTCCTGAACCTGCCGTGCGGTACTGCGGAAGGAAAGTCGTGCCGCACGGCTAAGAGCTATTAAGCTCTCGCGCAAGGCAAAGATCAGTGACAGGAGTCACTGTTCGTGGTGAGGGGAAACCCGGCCTTCGCAGGGACCGTGGAGCAGCCGCCCCGCACACCTGCACCCATGCACGGCGGATGGGTTACGCGGTCGCACCCTGTAACCTTGACCGGAGGAAAGGGCGTTGCACAAGCCGTTGCACAATTCGTGCCGACTGGGAACGAAAAGCCCCGACTTACAGCCTGTCGGGGCCTGCTATACGACTTGACATTGCGTTGCCCGCGAGTACAGCAGCAAATTAAAAGGGCATTGTTCCAGCACTGGGGGTATTTCCGCGCGCCTGTTGTCGGTCCTGATTCAAAAGCCTTGCTTTTCGGCACGCGTGCGCCGCAACGTCATTTGTGGACGCACGCTAAAGCTCAGTTTCCGGATCGCCCGTCATTCGTCAGCAATCGGCTGCCGTCACTGGAAGTGCAACTTCCTCGAAGAGGACTTCTGGACCGCATTGATTTTTGGTTGTAAATCCAGAAGGCTTGGTCGCTTGAATGAACACTCGCGTTAGTTTCTGGTTCTCAACTTGATTTCCGCCATGTCGCCCTTGAGCAGTGTTCGTTAGGTGCGGCGAAAACCTTCTCCCGCTAGACGGCTTCCTTCGCGCGGAACTTCCCAATGCGTTCGATCAGCTTCACAGGAACCGGCTCGGAAAGTGGAAAACGGATTGTGCCCTTACTGATTTTGTATGACGCGAGTTGGTCCTTGAACGCCGCGACCAAACGCTCGCCAGCGGGGTACAACGAGTAGTGGTGCTTCCAGCCAGCGAAGTACAGCACGATCTCACCATTCAGTCTGTAAGCAGGGATCTTGTACGAGATCACCTCTTCGGCTCTTGGCATGGCTTTGCGGAGCGTGCTTCGCACCAGCTGTAGTACGACCTGTGCGGTCTCGGGTTGCGCGGCAATGTATTCATCCACGTTTGTAAAATTTGCTTTGCCCATAGTGATTTCACCCTTTTGCCTGGATTTCGGACCCGTCCGCGTTCGTAAGTATTGTTGCACGGTTGCTCTCAAGTGGGTTTGCCCAGTCACTGGCTTGTTCCTACTCAGTGGCTCCCGACACTAATAGCGGAATCGGTAACGAAACTCGCCATAAATCTGCCGAGGATCGTTCCAGTGAAATCCACCGAAAGTCAGACTGCTATCAAGCTCCACGCGGCGGTTCGTCACATTAACCGCCGTTACGGAAACCGAATACTTCTCCAGAAAGGTTTTCCCGACTGAGATGTCAAACGTGGTGTGCCCAGGCAGATAATCGCCGGGATAAGGTTCTCCGGGGAAGGCATTGTGAAACCCCGACCCGTAATAGACGTTCGTCGCGGCATAAGCCTGAAACGGAAGCGTTGCGTTGAACCCCAAGTTCAAAGTGTTTCTCTGATCGTGGTCAACCGGTCCAAATCCCGGAGGCGGATACGCTGGGCATATCGGCATCGTGGTAGGGCAAATCAAGCCTCCCGTAATCGGCGACGTGGCCTGGGCAAATTGATTCGCATACGCAAGATGAAGCTGGCCGCGATGCCAGAGATTCGGAGAGCGCAGCGTGAGTTCCCAGCCCTGAATCTGGGCGTAGGACCATGTAATGGGCCAGAAGATATTCGATTCGCCGATGTTGTTGTGATCGAGCCAATTGTGGGCGCGGGTTTCAAAGTTGTCAGCGTCAAGGGTCCAGCCCTTCAACGGAATGGTGACACCGAACTGCCACTCGATATCGCGCTCACCGTGCAAAGCAGCGAAGGCGAAACCCTGGCCAGTGGCCAGAGTTTGCAGCTGGTTGGTGGCCGTGGAAAGTGGGGGCGCCTGGTAGAAGTACCCATAGAATCCGCGGAAGACCCAATTCAGGCGAGGAATTCGGATCGCTGCGCCGAGGCGCGGATCTGTTGCATGCTCGGAGATGGTCGCGCTGAATGCCGTCTCGCGCAAACCCGCGATCAACGTCAGCCATGGCGTGACTTTGAATTTGTCGTTGATGAAGAAAGCGGCCACGCCGCCGTTGACGCCGGTCGATGAGGGCGGGACGCTCGTAGGCGAATTCGGGGCTGTGTAAACGTTGAAAAAGTAGTTGTACTGGTGCTGGGCAAATCCGTAGACGCCGGCCTGAACGTCGTTCCGCCAGAAGTTGGCATTCAATGCGGCTTGGGCTCCGCCGTACTGGGCAGTCTGAGTAACGGTTGAGATGACCGGAGTGTCGTTGGGGCCTCCTCGGTAGTCGGCGCCGTTGTAGTGATAGAAGGGCGAAACGGTGAGCAGTGTGTTTGAGTCGAATGTGTGTACCCACGAGAACGTCACATAACCATCTGGCTCACGCTCTCCATCACGCAACCCGTAGCTGGGAGAATTTCCTCCCGCTACCAACAACTTATTTCCGATTGAATTCGGATTCGGGTCGATGGGAATCTGGTAATAGTCCTGCCTCAAGGACCCGACCACACGAAACTGATTTTTCGGATCGGAGTTGAAGATGAACGACGCGAATCCTCCGTATCCATTCGCGGCGTCGTGGACAACCTGAGGGATCGGGGGCTGAAGACCGTAATTGCTGCGGTTGCCGTTCAGGCTGGCGTAGTAGGCGGAGCGGGCCGTGTGTGCTCCACAACTGATCTGATTGTCGGTTTGATAGAAATTTCCCACCGCGACCACCAAGCCGCATTCGCGATCGCGCTCAAAGCCAGTTCGCGGCACGACATTGAAGATTCCATACGTGCGGTCGCCGTAGTCGGCGTCGTAACTGCCTCGCTGTACTTCCAAGTAGTCAATGTCTTTTGGGATTGATCTGCGGGCCAAGATTGTTAGCGATATTGGTGTTAGGAATTGGAACGCCGTCAATCAGCCACTCGACCTGATGTCCCCCTCGCATATGAAGCATGTCGTGCGTCACATATGCGGCGGGTACGTAGTCAGTGATCATCTCCATGCCGTTGGTGCGGTCGGCGCCGGGAGTTTGCTGAATATCAATGCGGTTTAGCATAGTCGTCGGCGTAACGGTTTCGGTGGTTGCCTCGAGGGGAATTTCCGAAACCTCAACACTCTCGCTCGCTCCTGCGACAACCAAACCGAAATGAAGGAGCGGGCTGGTGTCGGACTGAACAATCACCTCTTGTTGCATTTGCTGGAAACCCTTCGACGACACGGTCACGATGTAGTCACCGAGTGGGACCGAGGCAAATTCAAACTCCCCGTTGTTGTTGGAATCGGAGGAGCGCGTCCAGTCCGAGTGTTTCGCTTTCAGTGTGACATGTGCGCCTTGGATGGGGCGATGCTGCGGATCATGAACGATTCCGCGCACCGAACCGAAAATCGTGGCGCTAAGCATAGTCGCAGTGCCGAGAAACGTGGCGAACAGTGTAATTCGCATGAAGTGCATAAGTTCTCCTAGGCCGCAAAACAAGCAGATTCATCCAGCGTTCAGACGAAACAGACCGTACCCGTAGAGGCGAAATACTTCCTGTGCGGGCCACAACGATCTCATTGGGGATTCAGGCGTTGGAGAACTGTGGCGGGGAACGTCCGGAATGCAAGCTGTTGCTGCCGGAGTCTTCTGGGACCGAAGCTGATCTCACGATCAACTGACCGCATGAAAATGACAGGTTGTTCGACTTGCCTTCCGGAGCTTGCGCCCAGTTGGAACGAGTGGCGGCCCGGCAGCAATCGTGGCCGCAGCAATCATCAGAAGCCGTAAATTGGACGTGGGGTGCAACTCCGCCATGTATCGGCTTGCGCATGCAGCATGCGTGGGGAGCCGGTGTGGCAATGGCTAGGGCCAGTGGGGTCAGCGTACCCACGAGCAGCAAGATCAGTAAGAGCCTGGCGGTCAAACGACGCATTGGAAAAGCGAACCGACCCCACTAACTTCGGATGGCAGACAGGATAGGTCAAAACAAAGCCCAGCGCAACTTACCAGCGGAAGCAGTCTCCTCTACTGCCGGTCGTTGTCCTCCAACCGAGGCCCCGTTTGGTCAGAACAAGTCAATTCCTGATAAATTGCCATACACTCATTGACCAGATTTCACAGGCAAAGCGTGGTTAGAAAACTACCCATTCCTAACGCCATGCATTGAAATCAAGAGGGCCAATCTTTACGAGGTTTCCACGCGAGCAATTCTGGGCACGTTTTCTAACACCGCTGCCGTAGAGGTGTGGTGGCACAACCCTCTTTCGAGTGGCCGCCAGCCCGGGCACAACGACGCTGTCCAGAAACGAGCTTCGAGGAGATCGGGCGTGAGCGACGGTCAGTAGACCACATGTCTCCCAAGCCGACTTCTGGCCCGTGTCGTTGGGAGTCCGCTCTACTCCGAGCTTCCACAAAGGGGCAACGCAGCTATTGCAGCTTTGCATACTCGGCATTGGCCTGCTTGAAGATAGGGATATCCGAGTCCGCATTCTTCCAGAGCGTAAGGAAATCCTGATAGGCGGATTTCGCTTTGGTCTTATCACCCGACAGTGCGTAAGCCCTGCCCAATTGCAGGTGCGCCAATGCGCCGATGGGATCGCTGACCACGATCCCGCGGTGATCGAGAATTTTCTGGAATTCGGCCGTAGCTTCGGTCCCCTTGTGTGCCGCCAGATAGGCTTCGCCACGTACGTACACCGGATAGAGGGCCCCGAAGAACCCGGGCGCACTGCTATGTGGCGCGCCCAGTTCATAGGGAACAAAGGGTTGCAGCAGTTCGACAGCCTTCGCAGCCTCTCCGTGGTTTAGTGCAAGACGAGCGCGAAGCGCTGGCAGGTAACTAAATCTAACTGACGTATCCTCTGGAAAGCGCCTTTCCAGATCGTTCGCCAGTGCTTCAGACCGGGAAATGTCGTTCGCGAGAGCCAGCGCAAAGGCAGCCCCATACTCCACGTCTCGATCTTTGGAGAGCTCAAGTGCGGTGGTCGCGCGCTGCTTTGCTGCTGTCGTGTTCCCGAAAAAGCCTTCTCGAAGTGCTGCTCCTGCTTCGAACAGAGCCGCCTCTTCCCGTAGCCCCGCCTGCTGAGCCAAGTCCTCCGCGTGCCGCGACATTCTCCTGGATTGCTGCAGCCCTCCGGAATATGCCAAGACAAAAGCTTCGTGGTCAGAAATCCAGTCCTCCGCTCCGGGTTTTCCCTGACCCAAAGCTATTGCCTGCTGCATTCCGGCTGTATCGGCTTTCAAAAAGGCGAAATCGTATCGCTGAACCAAGAAGTCAGGGATTTCCAGTTTGCGCTCGGAGGCCCGCTGAAGGGTACTCTCAGCTTCGCTTAGGCGGTCGAGGTATGCATAGCTGGCAGCAAGAATGTTGTATCCGATGGCAAAGTCCGGATCGAGCTCGATAGCTCTCTTGGATTCTTCGACCGCCTTTTCATACTTGCCGGAGAGAGGGTAAATAATCCCCGACAGGAACGCGTGGGGCATCATCTCCCGAGGATAAGTTTGCGCCCACAACTCACAGGTCTGTTGCGCTTTCTCCAGGTTCCCCTTGACTTGCATGTCGTAGGAAGCGGAAATAAAGAATTTCTCATTGTCACTGGCGCGATCGCGCAGTTCATATGCTTTGCTAGTGCTTTCCGCCGAAAGGTCAGACTCTCCAATGTCGTCGTACATGCGCCCCAGCGCCGCATACGCCATGGCGAATTTGGGGTCGATTTCAACGGCGTGCTTGAAAAGCGGTACAACAGCGGCAGAACCGGCTGAAGACTGAATCTTCCAGGCCGCGCTGTAGGCTTTCAACGCTTCGAGGGAGGGCGTTGTTGCTTCGGCAAGCGGCGTGTCGTGTTTCTCCACCGTCGTGAGCGATTCGCCAACGCGGGCTCTGAACCTGCGGGCAATTTCACTCAAGGCATTCAGCACGTCCTCTTTCCGTACGGTTTGCACTTGTTCTTCATCTAGGACGTTCCCCGAGCGGCAATTCTTTGCACGCAGTCCCAGGACGTATTGACTACCGAGGGTTGCGATTGAGCCCTCCAAGATCGCAGCGCTTCCGGTTCGCTCACAGATTTCCCTAGCGACCTCTGGAGTAAGTCGCGAATCGGGTGGCCGGCCCATCAACCGTAATGTTTGCTGGGTGCGCTCCTCTGAGATGAGGCTGAGGAAAGGCGACTGCTCCAGTTGCACGGCTAAGCCCTGCCCCAGCGTCCCGTCAAAGACAGAGTCGCCGGTCGTGTTCGTGAAATCTGCAATGACGATGGTGTCTTTCTCCGTGAGGGCGGCTGCGCGATGGAAATAGAAGAAGGCGCCAACCGTGATCACAATAAGCGCCGCGCCTGCAGCGATCGCGATCTTCCATCTTCCGCGGATCCGTGCTTTAACCTTTGCGGCCGGTGAGGCAACGGCAACTCCGGGTTGCCCGGATTCCTTCTCACCTTTAACTCGTTTCAAGTCGGAGCAAAGATCGGCGGCGCTCTGGTAGCGACACTCGCGGTCTTTCTGCAGTGACATTGCGATGATCGGGTCCAGAGCCGCCGGGAACGCCGGATTTATGCGACTGGGCGCAGCCGGCTTCGCGTTCAAGATGGCTTCCATCAGCAGCACACGATTCTTGCCCACGAAGGGCCGTTGGCCTGTGGCCATTTCATAAAGCACCACACCGAGGGAGAACAGATCGCTGCGCGCGTCAATCTCTTCTCCGCGCACCTGTTCAGGAGACATATAAGAAGTTGTGCCCGGAATAACGCCGTCCAGGGTGAGCGACTCTTCCTGGGATTCGTCTTCTGGTACGTCGTCCGGTATTACCTTGGCCAATCCAAAATCCAGAATCTTCACCCGGCCCGCGCCCACGATGAAAATATTTCCCGGCTTTATGTCTCTGTGAACAATCCCCTTCGCGTGGGCGGCTTCCAGCCCTTCCGATGTCTGAATGCCGAGAGCCAGAAGCTCGTCGCTGGAGACTGGTCCCCTCCGAATCCGGTCCTTCAAGCTCTCCCCTTCCAGCATTTCCATGACGATCACCGGCTGGCCATCGTGTTCTTCCACTTCGTAGAGGGTGCAGATGCTCGGGTGGTTCAAGGAAGAGACTGCACGGGCTTCGCGCTCAAAGCGCTGTAGAGCTTTTTGGTCGCGGGCTAAATTCTCGGGGAGGAATTTCAAGGCGACGCGGCGTCCGAGGCGGATGTCCTCCGCTTCGTAAACTATTCCCATCCCGCCGCTACCGAGCTTCCCGATCAAGCGGTAGTGCGAAATAATCTGGCCGATCAACATCTTCGGGGAATCCGAGCTTTCCACCCGGACGACTGGCCCCAGAAACCGATAACCTTTGCGCGGGATGGTCTCGATGTATTGAGGATTGTCGGCATCGTCGCCCAATGCATCGCGGAGCTTGCGGACGGCGACCCTCAGACTGCTGTCAAATTCGACGAAAGTGTTGTTCTGCCAGATCCGGCGCTGGATATCCGCATGGGGAACCGTCTCCCCCGCATTTTCCAGAAGAATAACCAGGAGCCGGAATGGCTGTTCCTGCAGTTTGACGCGAATGCCTTGCTTCAAAACCTCACCGGAGGCGGTGTTTACCTCGAAAGGACCAAAGCGGTAGATGGTAATGGCGCCACCAGATACAGGCATGACCTACTCCGCGCCTAGCGTTGCGAGAAAGTTTACCACGCCAGGCTGCAACGCCGGTTCACGCGAACTAGCTATCTCGTGACTGTTGAACCGCTTACCGGTTAACGCGCGATTCATGGCCAATTCCTTTGACAGCGGCGGTGATCGGGTTTTTCCTAGCTGGCGTTGAGCGCAGTCACCGGTTCAACAAATTTGCGGGAAAAAGGAGATCACGATGAAACTTTTCGCCACCATCACTATAATCTCCGCGCTTGCCCTCGGTCCGGCCCTCGGCAGCGCGCAGCAACAGTCAACGACACAGTACACCGTCACCGACCTCGGCACTTTGGGCGGGTCTACTAGCTTGGCATTCGGAATTAACCAAGCGGGCGTAGTTGACGGGGTTGCGACCGTACCGGATGGGAACCAGCACGCCTTCCTTTGGTATCGCGGGAACATCGCTGACCTCGGCACATTGGGAGGCCCAAACAGCATCGCGTACTGGGTGAACAACAATAATGAGGCGTCAATCCAGTCCGATACCTCATCGAACGATCCCTTGGGGGAGGACTTTTGCGGCTTCGGTACTCACCTGATCTGTCTCGGTGCTCTGTGGAATGACGGCACGATGACCGCGCTGCCTACCTTAGGCGGCAATAATGGTGTGGCCTTCACTCTCAACGATCGGGGCCAGGTCGTTGGCGTTGCAGAGAACAGCATTCAGGACCCAAGCTGCCCCGCTCCACAGGTTCTCGATTACGAAGCCGTGATCTGGGGTCCCAAGACAAGCGAGATTCGAAGGCTCCGTCCTCTTCCTGGCGACACCGTCGGTTTCGCGCTCGGTGTCAACAACCATGGCCAGGCTGTCGGCGCCTCGGGTCTCTGCTCCAACACGCCGGTGGTTGGGCTCCAAGTCGGACCGCACGCCGTGCTCTGGGACCATGGCAAGCCGATCAACCTCGGAAGCCTGGGCGGGACCCAAATCAACACTGCTGCCGCAATTAATGACCGAGGGGAAGTGATTGGAGGCTCGGATCTGCCCGGCGATACCGTTATCCATTCCTTCCTGTGGACCAAGGACAAAGGCATGCAGGACCTCGGAACCCTAAGCGGGGATGCAATCAGCTTGGGAGGATGGATCAACAACAAAAGCCAAGTGGTTGGCTGGTCATGCGACAGCAACGGAAACTGCCGCGCCTATATTTGGCAAAACAATGTGATGACCGATCTTAATTCCCTGATCCCTGCGAACTCGACGTTGTACTTGATGTTTGCCTACGGGATCACCGATGCCGGAGACATCGTAGGCCAGGCTATGGACAAAAGCACGGGCGACCTCCACGCATTTCTCGCCAGGCCCGTGCGCCTCCAAGGCAGCGGCGCGAACACCGCATGGAAAGATGTAGCGGCCGCACCTTCCTCGGTCACGTTACCAGACGCGATCCGCGAGAAGCTGAAGCAAACGCTGAATGGCCGATTCGCGGCGCGCCCGCTTGGGCTCCGCTAGGGTGGATTAATACATGACTCCCAGCAACTTTAGCGACCGGCTCGGACCTAACGCTACCCAGGAGGTGCGCTCCATGAACACGTCGTACAACCTACTTCCGCGCGCCTCCTGGTTACGTCCAAAATATTTGCTGTTTGCTGCCATAGGCTTGATGTTGGCCTACGTTATCCCTCACGATGAGAGTTTTCTGGTGCATCCGAAGGATCCGCTGTGGCAGCACTATGAACCCTTCAAGTGGTGGCTCCTGCCGCATGGAATCGCCGGTGCCTGCGCTCTGCTGCTGGGCCCGATGCAGTTCTCCGACCGGCTTCGCGATCGTTTTAGGCAGCTTCATCGGGTGGTTGGCCGAATCTATGTCGCAGGTGTGTTCGTGGCAGCGCCACTCGGCTTCTATATCCAGTACTTCCAGGAACGCATGGGCGATCCCCGATCTTTCAGTATTGCCGCAGCCGTGGATGCCGCGTTGTGGATGACTACCACGGGGATTGCGGTGGTCTTCATTCTCAAAGGGAGGATTCAGGAGCACCGGCAATGGATGACTCGCAGCTTTGCGGTCGCAATAGTTTTTCTTGAGGTACGAGTGATCGGCGGCGTGGGCGGATGGGAGAATCTCGACGTCCATGCGAACGAAACCATTGTTTGGGTGTGCCTTGCCTTCTCGATCCTCTCGGCGGACCTTGTGCTTCAGTGGCAGCAACTGGGGCGCCAACGCTCGGGGTTGTACCAGCGCCGGTCAGTTTCCCTCTAAACGTCGGGAAGGCGGCGGACCATCCCATTAATTATCCAGAAACGGGCTTCTGGGAAGTGACTGAAGACACTTAGAAAGCGGACCGGAACCGTTCCCTTTTCGCACGCGCGGGTGCCGGAAGCCATGGTTCCCACACGCTGGGCCCAGTATCCGAGTTGCCCCGACCTACGAACACAATTCCGCGTGCGATACACCTCGTTCCGCAAACCCACCTGCGCCTTCGATGATACGAAGTACCAAAGTCGAGCCTTACGGAGTATCATCTGTGGTCATGACGAAACCAGCCACTCTTTCCGTCATGCCTCGCAGACGCGGCAATCCCAACTGGGGAAAACCCTTAAGGTTTCGTCCGGTGCTCGCAACCGAGTTTGAGATGCAGGTCAGGCAGCTGCGACTCACCGTAGAGACTTATGTCTTTTCGGCTGAGCTCCGCGGTTGGTGTGAGCGAAACAAGAACCGGTTCTACATCCCAGAATGGCTGCTCAAGGCTTGGGGGATCAGCGTAGATCCAAACTTCACTGACGCCGCGTAGATACCCATCCGGCACCTGTTGCTCAATGGAGCCGATGCATTACAATCCCTTGCCGAGGGGAATAATGGCGAATCTAAAGGGGCTCGTGTCTATCGTGTCGGAGCTGAGGGAAGAGAGAACGAATCTGGTAACTCGTCTGAAGCACATAGACGCCGCCCTGGCGGTTTTGGGCAAGTTGAACGGCAGTTCTTATACGAAGCCCAGACGGACTCTTTCAGCATCGGCACGTCGGAAGATCAGTCTAGCGCAGAAAGCACGATGGGCAAAAACAGCCGCGAACGGAAAAGGGAAGAAGTCAAGCTAGTCGATTCCGCACGGGGTGCAAGGAATGGATGGAATGGCAGCGCGGATCGCGGATCTGAAGCAGCAGAGACGGAGCCTCAAACATCAAATCAGGGTTTTGGAGGATAAGCCTGCGGGGCGGAGGTTCATACTCGGGTGGTTTGCCCGGAGGAAACTGAAGTCATTGCAGCGCGAACTGGCTTACGTGCAGCGAACCATTCATGACCTGCTCCGAAGTGCGGGATAGTTTGGTGTCTTGCGTGTTACGCCCCCGCACTTGTTACAGGAACATTTGTGGGTTGGATCGGCAGGCCGTGCGGTGTGACCGCAGGTACGACAGATGAATCGCCCATCAACGTGCCCGACCATTCGCCTAAATTCAACCACCCCATCTGTGCAATATGGGCACCGCACGACCATTTCGGAATCTGATAGTACGGTAATCATGCAGCCGAGTCCGAATCCTTGGATGTCAAGAACAAGAGCAGGTCGCGGATACTCATTCCAGCATCCAGCAGCACGATCATCCCCCCAGGGCTGATCCCAACCAGTTCGCCGATGCGCACCATCTTTTCGACGGCTTCGTTAAGCAATGCGGTCTCGCGGGCGTTCCACTGTTGTGGATTGGCCACCACCTGATTCCCCACAAGGCTTAAGGTTCCTACCCGTCGTGCCCTTTTGGCTGTGACCGCCGTCACATCTGTTCTGCAACCAAACCGGTGCGAAAGCCTGAGTGATGCTGAGCGTCGGTGTCCGGAAACGTTCCCTTTCGACATAGCCAATTTTCTAAGAGACATTTCCTTGACACGGTAGAAGCCTGGCAAGCGCGTCCATCCGACCCCAGGCGTTAGCGGCGCCAGTTCCATACTGGATTGTACACGCGGTGGTCACGCGGTGTTCCCTTTGGTGGACACCAATCGCGGAGGGGCCCTCTCGAGAAGCGACTCCCTTCGCTAGGGGGTGTCTTCCTTCTTAAAGACCTCACGTTTTCCGGCAACCCAAGAGGCAGTGTTGGTTGGTGTTCCGCCAGTGTTGCCGGTGTAACACCAAGTGTTACACCGAGTGTTCCTTCCAGTGTTACACCAACCCTCTTGACTTTGAGGCTCTGGGCCGCAAGGAGGCGAGATCAAGAACCGTGGTATCCAGTCGCAGTTTACTTGTGGGTCCGCTCGAGGACCGTACCCTCCTCTCCCCTGGCGTAGGCTGATTCAGGGAAAACACAGGCAAGAGTGAAGCTCGTAGCGGCTGGCAAGCCGCCCGCCTATTCCTTCTGTTCTTGATCAACTGCCCTGCTTGGTGCAGGTCAGTTCCGCCCGGTGCACCCCAGTGCGCACTCAGTGCCAACTCCAGGGCGCACCAAAGTCCTTGACTCTCGGTTGTCTTTCTGCATGCCGGTCAAGCGCAACGTTAGAGCCGGCTTGTAGAGCACACGAAATAAGAAATCTCATTGGTCTTCGCTCTTGGCAAACGGATCTTCCTTGAAACCGCTCGCCAGGGCGTGTAAAAAACCTTCAAGGGGGATTTTGGCACTCCCATATGGTTTTCCCTGGCCAGTTGGCGATCTATGCTCGGTAGGGCCCGTATGCTGAATTTGGGGCGGGAGGACGACCGATCTGAATCTCGCGGCGGCAGGGTCCGCCGACTAGATACGTTGCTCCGACAAATGAAGAAGGAGCGGGAAAATTACTCCTCTAAACCGAACTGGCTCCTGCGCACAGACGACCTGGAAAGATTGCGGAACGAAGCATCCTACTGCTTCATCGATGCCGGATTGCGGGCCCAAGACGCATTGCGTGAGCTGAGCACACTCGACTTCACGAAGTTCAAGGTACTAGATGAGACATCGCAGAAGTCCCACTATGATTGGATCGACGCCTCGAGTTGCAAGGTCTTAGATGCCGACTCGGAAAAGCAATGTATCGAGAATCTTGAACGAGTTATTGAGTTGGTAGAAAGAGTTCGAGAGATGGAGGAGACGGGCAGTCCAGAAATCAGGCTAGATGTGGCCGCCCCGTCAACTCAAGCATTCGAAAGGCCCCTATCAACCACCCGAGATCTGGCCGCCCTGGTCAGCCTGAAGTCGGTGAGTCAATCGAAGGCCGCCGAGGCTTTGGGTATTTCTTCACGCGCGATTCGGGACTTGGTCACGAACAATCGACTGGCGAAAACGGCCAAAGGCCGAATCGCGTGTGACCAGAAATTCATCGACCAGTTCAATGCAAGACATTCCCCGCTAAAGAAGTAACTTCCTCAAACTTCCGCTTCTGCTTCCGCGAACTTCCGCGATTTGCCAAATATCTTGGTCGCCAGTCAAGGTTCTTGTTTGATAAAGCCAGGCAAGATCTTACTCTCTTCACTAGTAGGCAGCAAATGGTTATCGGATCAGGATCGGGCGCGGATTGGCTCACTGCGGCGGAAGCCGCCGCATACCTCAAGGTGAAGCCGCGGTCGCTCCTGCTGTGGGTTCGTCAAGGAAAACTGCAAGCGTATGTGCTCTCCGGTACGAAGCGGCGGATCTGGAGATTTCGCAGGGAGGATTTGGACTCTACCCTCCTCTCCAGACCTGTGTTAAGTTCAGAGCCGTTACCTGTGCGCTCTGGGCAAAGGAGGGCTCAATGAAAGCGCACATTGTGTTGTCGAAGACGCGCGGTACTTGGCACTTGCGGTATAAGGAGAACGGGGTTCGAAAGCAGAAGCAGATTGGCACACTCCGAGACTGGCCCACACGTGCAGAGGCGGAGAACGTCAATACGCATCTGCTGAGGCTCTACAACAAGACCGACGATGAAGTCCCAACCGTCACAGCTCTGGTTGACCAGTATCGCGCCACGGCAATGCCGGAGCGGGCATCCACTCGTAGGGGATATGAATCGTGGCTCAAGAATCACATCTTGCCAGAATGGGGAGAGAAAACGTTGACAGAGTTGAAACCTGATCCGGTAGAGACATGGCTGCGCGGTCTCTCTCTGTCCACAAAAAGCAAGCGGAACATTCGGGGACTGCTCGCAATCCTCTGGGACTACGGGATGAAGAAGGACTTCGTTCCTGTGGGACGAAACCCAATGGAGCTTGTCACGATCCGAAAGCAGATCGGGGAGAAGCGACGCACTCCCGTTAAGGACCTGACTGCGGAGCAGTTCCGATCTCTGTTGACTGCGCTGGGAGATAATGTCTGTCTTCGCACGATGTGGATCATCCACCTCAGTTTGGGCCTTCGCATCTCGGAAGTGCTCGGCCTGAAATGGAAGGATGTTGATTGGTTGGGACACACGATCACTATCGAACGCGGAGTTGTGAAACAGATTGTTGCGGACGTGAAGACGGAAGCATCGGCTCGCGTTATGCCGATTGCTCCGGATCTATTGAAAGTCCTACAGCAGTGGAAGCAAGTCTCACAGTTTTCCTCTCCAGAGGACTGGATTTTTGCTTCTCCTGTGAAGCTTGGAAAGCAGCCCTTGAGTTATACGCATGTGTGGGAAAGCTTGGATCGAGTAGCGAAAGCGGCCAATCTTGAGCATATCAGCTCACATGCGTTTCGCAATGCTTTCCGTACCTGGATTGACTCGCTAGGCCCACCTGTAGGAGTCCAACAGCGACTGATGCGGCACGCAAGCGTTACAACCACAATGAATCACTACGGAACAGCTCTGAAGGCTGACATGCGGGTAGCTCACGAGAAGGTCTTGCAGCTCACCAGGGTTTCAACAGGTTTCAAGGCGAGTTAAGTGTTTTAGAAGTGGGGTGGGAGATGGGAATCGAACCCACAACGTCCGGAGCCACAGTCCGGTGCTCTGCCAGTTGAGCTACTCCCACCGCAAGTCAAAATTATAGCAGTGGACTTGAGCAGTGTCAGAACGCTTCAACAGGGTGGCGGAGAAAGAATGGCTATCCGCGGCCGACGCCCACGTATTCGTATCCCAGGGAGCGCAACCGCACCGAGTCGAGCAGATTCTTGGTGTCCACAATCAACGGACGCCGCAGGATGCTCTTGATACGGCCGAAGTCAAGCGAGCGGAACTCGGGCCAGCCAGTCCCGACCACCAGCGCATCCACACCTTCAGCAGCGGCATAGGGTGAGTCGCAGTAGTAGACCGTGCCGTTCAACTCCAGGCGTGCTTCGGGGATCGCCACAGGATCGTAAGCCCTCACCCGCGCTCCGTTCGCGATCAGGTTCTTGGCCAGCCGAATCGATGACGAGCCCGCTACGGAGTTGGTGTTGGGCTTGAACGCCAGACCCAGAATTCCCACGTCTTTGTTCTGCACCGACTGCACATGGCGCGAAATCTTCTCGAGGATTTTGTCCGCCAGGCTGTGGTTGACTTCGCGCGCGGCGCTCAGCACCTTCAAATCCACGCCGTGCTGTTGCGCCAGTTGGGCAAGCGAATCCATGTCGGATTCCGCGAACAACCCTCCCATACCCGCTCCCGGCTGCAGACAGCGTGGGGCGATCTTCTTGTCCAGACCTAACGCGAGCGAAAGATTGACCGCGTCGGCGCGGACGTGTTCACAGAGGCTGGCCAGCTCATTGATGAAGGAAATCTTGGTGGCCACAAACGCGGTGGCCGCTTCGCGCACCAGTTCGGCAGTCTCGTGATTGGTCACGATCACCGGAACCCCGCGCATCACCAGAGAATGGAAAATCTGCTTCAGCACTAGAACAGCTTCGCTCGATGAAGTCCCCAGGATGATACGGTCCGGCCAATTGAAGTCCTCGACCGCGCAACCCGGAGTGAAGAACATGGGCTGGGAAACAATCGTGGCCCGGAAGCCGGCTTCCTTGACGCGCTGCTCGACGGCTGAAGCCGCGCCTACCGGAACCGGGGTGACAATCGACAAAATGGAGGGCTTGGAGGCGGCGCGTGCAATGCGCAAGGCAAGATCGGAAAGATGGTGCGGAGAATCCTCCGCCAAAAAAATGACCTGGGCTTTGCGGGCAAACGACTCTACGTCAGTTGAATAGGCCAGGCGGCCGCAGCGCACGTTGCGCTTGATGACCTCCGCCAGGTTTTTCTCGTGGAAAGGGACCTGGCCCTGGGCCATCTCGACCATGCGCGAGCTATCGGGATGACAGCATAAAACCGGGGTGCCAAAGTCTGCCAGACAGGCGGAAACTACTGTGCCCATGTACCCGGCACCGTACACCCCGATTTGCATAAACCCTCCCGACGGCCCCCAGAGCCGTCAGGACACAAATGGCCCGGCCCGCACAGGGACCCAACTTCTTTTATTACGCCCGCTGGGACAGACGCGCAATGCACGGAGGGGCCTTGTACCATGCGCCAAATGCCGCTTCTGGTGCGGGAATTAGGACGATGCACCAACGGTGATCAAGGCAATCAACATTCTGCCGAGAACAAATGTTGCTCACTGGCGTTCGGCATGAAACGCTGAAGATCGAGGATGAAACCGCGATCTCAGGCCACCGCTCCTGCCCTGACGCTTCTGCGCCCGCGAATGCCCGAACTTGACACCCTGCGCGGAGTCGCAATTCTGCTGGTCCTGTTCCTGCATGGCTTTGCCTACGTTGCTGATCCAGCCTCGTTCACCGGGCTGCGCAGAACATTCATGGCTCTGACTTCTTACGGCTGGATCGGAGTCCATCTATTTTTTGTGCTTTCCGGGTTCCTTATTACTGGCATTCTGCTCGACACCCAGATGAGGCCGGACTACTACCACCGGTTCTATGCGCGCCGTGCCCTGAGGATTCTTCCCGCATACTACGGCTTGCTTGTGATCTTGACCGCGCTGCACCAAACGTCCTGGCTCGGACGCCATGCCGCGGGCATTCCCTTTCTGCTCCTCAGCCTTATTTATCTTTCGAATGTCGCGCCCCTGGTCGGCATTCCTATTCAGTACACCGTGCTTTGGTCGCTGGCCGTGGAAGAGCATTTTTATCTGATTTGGCCAACCATCGTTCGCAAGCTTTCCCGTCGTTCTCTGGCTCTGGTGGCTCTCGGCGTTTTTATCGCTTCGCCAGTCGTTCGCGTCTTGTCGCTGCACTTTGGCCGCCTGTCGGACAGCAATTTCTACACCTGGTGCAACGCCGACGGTTTGGCGCTGGGAGCATTTCTTGCGATCGCGCTCCGGGAGGGACAACTGGGCCGTCGCCTGCTGTGGGGCCTGTGCAGTTTCGGACTATTGTTGTGCGGAAGCACGCTAATCCTGGCAGCAAAGTGGAATGCGCTCACCTGGGCTTCGACCTCTGGCTTTGCGCTGCGCTTGTCACTTCTGAATCTGACCTTTGCCGCTCTGCTCGTCTTCACACTCTTGCTGGGAACTAGCCGCTGGAGTTTCCTGGTCAACCTTCGCCCGCTGCAGTTCTTCGGAGAGATCAGCTACGGGTTGTACCTCATTCACATGCTTGTCTTCTACGGATATGAAGAAATGGCGCAGCGATACTGGCCATCGCTGGTTGCGGCTGACGGTCAGTTTGGCCGCATCCTGTTGCAGTTTACCTGTGCCGGAACTCTGTCGATCGTAGCCGCGGCTTGGTCGCGGCGATATTTCGAGGAATATTTCCTGAGACTGAAGGACCGCCTGCCGGGGCAAGCCGTAGAACACAAGAAAGAAAAGTTGGGTTTAGCGCAGGTGCTGGATTTCAATGCCACAACCAACTGAGTCCATTTTGGATGCGTACTCTTCGACCGCGCCTGCGAGCGGACCGATCAAGTCTGCACAATCAACTATGGCAACGTCGCACAAGATCCTGATCCTCCTCTTCCTCGCATTGTTTGCAGGCGAATTTCTTGTCCGGGGGCCAGTCCGGTTTCTTCGTGAGCGTGGGTTCAATGACTTTATTTCAACGTTTGTGCAAGCCAAGGCATTCATAAGCGGGGCAGATCCATACAGCCCACAGGAAGTATTGCGATTTTGGCCCAAAGACTTGCCACAGCCAAAGTTCCTCTGGGAAGATGCCGCCGCGGGGACGATCGCGGCGCAAGATGGGATTCCTTCACCTTATCCGCTCAGTTGCCTTGCCGTTCTCTCACCAGTTTCTGTATTGCCCTGGCACATTGCCCACATCGTGCTGTTTGCGTTTAACGTGTTCTGCGCTGTGTTGCTGATCGGTCTCTTGTTGTCCCTCGCGCAACTCCGGCCTGACGATCCACGAACATACATTTTTGTGGGACTGGCCCTGGGAATGGCACCGCTCCATACCGCCCTGGCGACAGGAAATCTGATCGTCCCGGTTTGCGCGTGTGGTTTGGCGGCAGTCTGGTGCGCCACGCGCAATCGCCCCACGCTCGCAGGCGTGCTTCTCGCGCTTGCGATTTGTTCGAAGCCTCAGGTTGGGGTCATCTTCCTCGCTTACGCCGTCACGCGCCGCCGCTGGAACATGGCCGTAGTCGCCGCTTGCCTGAGCGGATTCGTCAGCGCGGCAGCGATCTTTCGCCTGTGGATCGCGCACACCAGTTGGCTGCATTCCTACTTCGCAGATCTCAACCACATGTTCGCCACGGGAGCGATCAACGATTTCACCAGGGCCAACCCTCTGCGATTCCATCTGCTCAACCTGCAGACACCCATGTTTTCTGTGACCGGCAGTTCGTCGGCGGCGGACGAAATCAGCTGGGCAATGGTTGCAGTCTTGGGGCTGCTATGGCTGGGCCTGATATGGCAGCGAGACACCGAATCCGAACTACTCGATTTGAGCGCGATCGCCACCATCGCACTGCTCCCCATGTATCACCGGTTTGTTGACGCGATGCTTTTGCTGTTACCCCTTTGCTGGTGCCTCACGGTGCGGGACAAACAACTCAAAACTGTGTCGCGGCTGGTGATGGTTCTGTTGCTGCCATTCCTGGTCCCCGGCGCGACGCTGCTGACTATTCTGGCTCACAGCGGCGCGGTTCCCGCGCCTTTTACAGCCAACTGGTGGTGGGACGCCGTGATTGTGCCGCATGAAACCTGGGCTGTGCTTGCGGTCTCCGTTGCGTTGCTCTGCGCCATGCATTTGAAAACAAAAGCAGCACAACTGGCGATCGACGTCCCAGCTCATACCCCCACCGCTCTGGCTGAATTGCCACAAACATGAGGGAATACAGACAATCCGTCGCAGGATTTCTAGAGTCGGCTTGGAGTAGCGCTCTGGGCGGCATTCGCCTGCCCATAGCATTGTTGCTGTGCGCCAGCTTCGTGATTACCGTGGCGATGATTTTTCCGGGATACGCGACCAACGCCGACCTTCTCGGGTTCCTGATATTTTTGCAGATTGTCCTAGCGGCCATCTGGGACTATCGCCAAAGGTTTTTCCCACTCCTGATCCTGGTTTTCTTTTTTGCCGGCACCGGTGTTCCTCCGCTCGGGTTTTGGCACACCGAACGCTGGCTGGTGCTAGGGGTGGGCGCCGTGGCTGGGATGGTCCACTATCTCAGAGGGCATCACCATAATTTCGGTAAATTTCACCTGGTGGCGTTCTTCTGCGTGATCGCAGCTACCGTTTCTGCCTCGGTGTCTTCCTATCCCAAAGACAGCCTGTTCAAGGTGGCTAGTTTCTTCCTGCTGTTTTTGTACGCGGCTTCCGGTATACGGTTCGCCGTGGCCTGGGGAGGGCTGACATTCTTTTACCGGCTGCTGTGGTTTTGTGAAGCCCTCACTTATGTGACCGCAGTCTGCTATTTCGTATTGCACTACGACTTCTTCGGGAATCCTAACTCTCTGGGCGCGGTCATGGGGGTGCTCATTGTTCCACTGTTACTGTGGGGCGTGTTCGTGGCCGAAGAAACGCCCGCCCAAAAACGCCGTATCTTCGCTCTGGTTTTATCAATTTTGCTGCTGGCCACCAGCTACGCGCGGGCCGGATTACTGGCTGGCGCGCTTTCCTCGGTTCTGGTTTGTGTCGCCCTGCGTCGTTATCGGGCATTGGTGATGTTGACCTGCGCAGCTCTGCTGGCTGCCCTGGCAGTGGTGTTTGTATCTCCGCCGGTCGCCGATCAGCCGGCGTCGCTGACCTCAGCCTTTATCTACAAGGGACATCGTGAAGAAGGAGTTCTCGGATCACGAAAGTCGCCCTGGCAACAAACCATCTCTTCGGTGAATGAGCATCCCTGGTTCGGCACCGGTTTCGGCACCAGCGCAACCGGAACCGATGTGAGTGAGGATTTCAGCAGTTTCCGCTCAGACGCGCGCAATAGCCGGGAACATGGGAACAGCTATTTGGCGATCCTGGAGTGGGTAGGCTTGCTCGGAGTGTGGCCGTTCGCCGCGTTGCTGGTTATGGTCGCAATGAACGTGGCCAGATCGCTGGCACGAATGCGACGGTCGGGATCGGCTTTTTCTCCGATCGTTCCGGTCGCTGGAGTGATGATCGCCGGTTTGGTCCATGCTGCTTTCGAAGACTGGCTGTTCGCCATCGGGTATTATCTCTGCGTTCTGTTCTGGGGACTGGCCTTTGTGCTGGTCGATGTTATCGCTATGCCGGGAAGGAATGGTTTTGGGCACAAGCCCGGTTCGCCGGATTGCTATTGCAGAGTGGCGAGTCACACGCTCTGACTCGCCACTTCTGCGCCTTCAATGCGAAGCGGCTAAGGGGTTTCCGCGGTCGAAGATTTCTGGGGTTGAAGCTCGAAAACAACCCCGCAGCCGGTGCCGCCGCACTCCGAATTAAAATCGCCGCCGTTTTGGGCCACTCCGTAGAGATTCCCGGCTGAGTCAAGAAGCAGATTGCTTTCGGGCCCAGCACCGTCAGTGCCTCCAGTAAAGGCGTAAAGGACGCTCTCGGTCCACGGGGCTTGCTCTGCGGGCGTCAGTTTGAAGACGACGCCGCATCCGGTGGGTTCGTTGCCGTTGTAGCAAGCTGGGTTCTGGGCGGCCAGGTCGCCACCGGATGCGGTGTTACCGTAGAGATTCCCGGCTGAGTCAAAAATCAAGGGAGAGAAGTCATTCGCCCCGTCGCTGCCTCCGGTAAAAGTGTAGAGGACCGTCTCCTCCCAAGTCCCTTGCGTCAGTTCATACACCACGCCGCAGCCCGGGGGAATATTGCCTCCGTCCCCTCCCAGGCAATTCGGTTCACTCGCATTGCCCCCCCAGAGAGTAGTGCCATAGACGTTACCGTTTGCGTCCAGAGTCACGCCAAATAGGGGATCAGCACCGTCCGTGCCGCCCGTAAACGCATGAAGTACGGTTTCAGTCCAAGGGCCGCTGGGAGTAGGCGCCAGTTGATAGACGACACCGCAACCGGGGTTTCCCTGGCAATTGGCGGACAGGTCGCCGCCAAATTTCGTGACACCGTACAGATTTCCCTGGGAATCAAAGGCTAAGCCGGCGCTGTAGGGAAAACCCCCATCGGTGCCCTCGTTGAAGGTGTAGAGCACCGTCTCCTTCCAGGGCCCGCGCGGGGTCGGAGTCAGCTTAAAGACTACGCCGCAACCGTAGGCAGGGCAGTTAAGATTGCCACCGATGCTGGTTGTGCCATAGAGATTCCCGCTAGAGTCGAAGGTAAGGTTACCCCACGGTTCGTTTCCGTCCGTTCCCCCGGTGAAGGTATAGAGCACCGTCTCCTCCCAGGGCCCGCAATGGGTCGGAGTCAGCTTGAAGACTACGCCGCATCCCGGGGGGAAACCCGGACCCGCCTGACAATTGAGAGGTTTATGGTCACCGCCAAATAGTGTGGTGCCATAAAGATTACCGGCGGAGTCGAGAATTACGCCGCCGGTGGGTATTCCTCCGTCCTTGCCGGCGGTGAAGGTGTGGAGCACCGTCTCCTTCCACCCGTGGGCGGTGGGAGTCAGCTTAAAAACCACTCCGCATCCGGGGAGACCTGTATTAGGTTCGCACTTGGTGGATTTGCTGCCGCCGGCAAACGCCGTGCCATAGAGATTGCCAGCGGAGTCAGCGACCAGATGGCTTCCTCCAACGGCACCGTCCTGTCCTCCGGTAAAGGTGTGGAGAACTGTCTCCGAATCCTGCGCCAGCGCAGATACGGCCAGCATCAGCGTCGCTGCTACAGCCATGGCTAGGTTTCGTGTGGTTACCCAAGACACTGGTTTACATTTCTTCATAAATGTCTCCTTTGGTTTGAAGTTAGATTTGGTTCTTCAGTCACGTCGTTATTTGCCAACACCGCTTACCCGGTTGAGCAGCCGCCTGTTATTTCACGGGGGCGACCTGTCAACCTGACCGGTTTTCTGCGAGACCGACCCCTCGGAGAGATGATGTCTTGCCGGTTCCCTCGGCTCCGGCGCCAGCTTGCTGCCGCAAAACGGACAGATATCGAGGCCCAATGCCGCGGCGCTGCCTACCAGCAAGGTCGCCCCTTCCCGGTGTACCGTCGTCTCAGTGCGGACGGTGCTGCTGGCGCCATGACCGCCTCCCTGGTAACGGAAGAAACTTGCCCGCTCGCTTAGCCATTGGTAAAGTCGCTGCATTACAATCTCGTGGCTCGGTCGCGAATGTTGCGGCAGCGGCGAAAAAAAGGCCAGTCATTCGTTCTCAAAAGTTGTCAAGACTTTTCAATGTCCGCTATGTCAATGAGACAAGGACAGATATTGCAGTTCGGGAAATTCCAGATTGATGGCCCGGCCCGCACCCTGCGGCGCGAAGGGGCGATCGTCAAACTCAACTCACGGGCTTTCGATGTGCTGCTGTACCTGGCGCAGAACCCGGGGAAGGTTCTCGCCCGCGATGAACTCTTAAAGAATGTCTGGCCGGATGCCTTTGTTGACGAACACAGCCTGGCACAAAGCATCTCTGTGCTGCGCCGGGCACTCGAGGAGAAACCAGGCGACAACAGCTACATTGTCACCTTGCCGGGGCGAGGGTATCAGTTTGTTTCCGAAGTGCAGATTGTTGCTTCCGAGGGCGGAAATGCTCTGCAGGAGGTTTCAATGGCCGGCCGGAGCAACCCAAGCGGGCTCTTTTTTCAGAAGCACACGATCGAGACAAGTGTCATTACTAGTAAGGAAGGGAAAGAGCAACTAGGTTCGCCAATTTCACAAGGTCGGCTGCTAATTAGAACGCTGGCTCCCGTGCTGGTGGCAGCGGTTGCCGTTGCCCTCGTGCTGCGGTTTCGTATGCCACGGCAACCGGAACAGAAGCATGAACTGGTGCAGAGACAACTGACCGCCGACCCTCCGGACAGCAATATAAGCTCGCAGGCCATCTCCCGCGACGGCAAATACCTTGCCTACGGAGACTTCATTTCCAAGAACCACCTGCATCTGCTGGCCATCGACAGTGGGGAAATTCGCGACATACCGTTACCCACCGGGTACGACGTGGACGACTGGTTCCCGGACGGGAACCATCTGCTGGTGGAAAACGACTGGAACGGGGACGAGGGCGCCCTGTGGAAAATGTCGACTTGGGACTTCAGCCGGCGAAAACTGTGGACCGGGCATGCCGCCTTAGCAAGGGTATCGCCGGATGGGGAGCGAATCGCCTTCGTGGATCAAGACCGCGAGACTTGGCTAATGGGAGCGGATGGCGAGGAGCCTCACCGGATTCTCGCCGTCGATGCTCCGGAATTTGCAACTGACCTTGGCTGGTCGCCAACCGGACAGCGTCTGGCCTACATCCGAACGGGCTCGTTGGTGAAGGCCGAATGCGTCCTCGAGACCAGCGACCTGGCCGGCGGCACTCGAACCGTAGTGTTATCCGACCCCCATTTGCAGGGTTTTAGCTTTGGACTCGGTGGCATCGCCTGGCTGCCCGATGGACGCATCCTCTACGTGAATCAATCCGGCGACAACGAGTCGAGCCTTTGGGCAATCAAGACAGACCCCAACACTGGCAAGCCCAGCGGTGGGCCGAGTCGCGTGGCCGGTTGGAAGGATTTCCAAGCCGATGGACCCATGGCAAGCGCCGATGGGAAACGCCTGATTGCGGGGCGGCGACACACCAGGGACACAATCTACGTCGGCGATCTTGCCTCAGGAAGCAAAGGGTTCACTCCGCAGCGCGTCCTGCCGGATGATTGGAGCAGCGCGGTTATGGGTTGGACCCAAGACAGCAGAGCGATTCTTTTTCATTCTCAACGCAACGGAAAGTGGGCGGTTTTCAAGCTAGACATTGACGGCAAGACGCCAGAGACTTTGATTTCGGGATCGGAGAACTACTTTCGCCCCCGAGTGAACGCCGGGGGAACGCTACTCTTTACGGCGACGGCGTCAACCCGGGTCTGGGATCCCGGCGATCCTACGATTCGGTTGATGAGCACGCCGTATCAAGGTGGCCCACGGTCCACCCTGATGATGGGCAGATACGAGTATAAGTGCAGTTTCGCGTCATCGTCCTCTTGTGTTGTTTCAAGTCTCAAGGACACTCAACTGACTTTCTTTTATCTTGATCCGTTGAAAGGCAGAGGAGAGGAGATCGCCGCCATAGCGGGATATAAGGGTGGTCAGCCACGCTGGGATCTGTCGCCCGATGGGTCGAAGATCGCGATCGTGGATGAGGGTGAACTAAATGGCGAGATTCAGATTCTAAATCTTGCGGACCGAAGGATTTCCCCATTGCGGGTTCGGGATTTCCAGTACTTGCAGCATATAAGCTGGGCTGCCGACGGGAAGAGCCTGTTTGCAGTCGCATTTGATTCCTCGGTTTGCCTTCTTTCCGTCAATGCAAATGGCACCGCAAGGGTCTTGTACGAAATCCCTGGGAATGCCGGTTGGATCTCCTCCATCATGCCTTCGCCGGATGGAAAACACCTGGCCTTCACCAAGAGAGTGACCGCAAGCGACGTGATGCTCCTGGAAAACTTCTGAGCTGCCCGCTGCGGGTTTCACACATGAGCCTTTATGAATGGGATCCAACCACCACTTAGCGGTTGACCAGGCTCCGGCCCAGAGGAACACCCGCCAGATCGATCCAGACGTCCTGCTCGTTTTCTCTCACGAAGGTAAGTTGCTTGACCAGGATGCGGCGGCTGCCGCGGAACTCCGCCCAGCGGTCGCGCGCGGTAATGTACGCCTGTTGTGCCTGGGCCTCAGTATTGAGCCTTACGATGGTGAGATGCGGCATGTACGGCCATTCTTCCTCGGACTGCAAGGCTTCCGTGTTTAAACGGTCGTGCAGCTCGCGCAAGCGGTAGGCGGCATGGGCCACGCGCAGAAACACCGTCGGCGTTACCGGAACGAAGGTTTCCGCTTCCCCCAGCACAACTTCAAACGGCTCGACCTGGCTGCAGATGTCCTCCAGAGTTTCGAGCGCTGAGAGTTCGCTGACTCGCAGATGCCGGGGAGGAAGAATGGTGACATGGGCCGGCAGGTGCGGCAGGTCGGGATGCAATTCCTTGCGGAGGTTCTCGACAAACTCCCCGACTGCGTTGGTCACGTAAGCCACCAGGGCGTAGCGGGGGTTTTGCATAGCGACCGGGAGATTATAACTCTGGACGGCGGGTCGTGTCGTTACCACCCGAGTCGGTGGAGCCTACAGCTACGGCACAGTCTTCAAAATCACCCCTGGTGGAACGCTGACGACGCTCTACAGCTTCTGTTCTCAGTCTGGCTGCCCAGACGGCTTCTTTGTTGTTGCCGGGCTGGTATTGGCAACCGACGGGAACTTTTACGGGACGACCGAATCTGGCGGAGCCAACGGCGTCGGCACGGTCTTCAAAATCGCCCCAAGCGGCACGCTGACGACACTTTACAGCTTTTGCTCCCAAGACGGTTGCACAGACGGCGAGGGGCCCGGTGCGGCACTGATCCAAGCCACCGACGGAAACCTTTACGGGACGACTGCCTGGGGGGGCAACGATATTTGCTCCCCCTCCGGCGGCGGCTGTGGCACGATCTTCAGGATTACCCGGGCGGGCATGCTGACAACGTTACATAGCTTCCACGGTGCCGATGGTGCAGAAACTAATGCGAGCCTGGTTCAGGGCACTGATGGGAACTTCTATGGGACCGCCCTCCAGGGTGGGTACAACTACGGCACCGTATTCAAAAGCACCGCAGGTGGCAAGTTGACCACGCTCTACAGTTTTTGCCCCCACGGTGGCGGTTGCACGGACGGGGAAGAGCCCTCGTCGGGGCTAGTCCAGGCCACCGACGGGAATTTCTACGGGACGACCGAATCTGGCGGAGCCAACGGCCAGGGCGGCACGGTCTTCAAAATCACAACGACTGGCACGCTGACGACACTGCACAGCTTTGACGGAACCGACGGCTCCCGCCCTTCTGCGGGGTTGATCCAAGCGACCGACGGGAACTTTTACGGGACGGCCTCTCAGGGTGGGGCCAATAACCTGGGCACGGTCTTCCAAATCACTCCAAGTGGAACCCTGACGACGCTCTACACCTTTTGCTCCCAAAGCGGTTGTACAGACGGCAAATTTCCCGTGGGCCTAGTCCAGGCCACCAACGGGAACTTTTATGGGAGGACCCAAGGAGGCGGCAGCCTGAACGATTGCGGAGGCGTCGGTTGCGGTACAGCGTTCAGTCTCTCGATGGGTCTTCAGCCGTTCGTAACCTTTATTCGCACCGCGGGTAGGGTCGGTCAGGCCGCAGGTATTCTCGGACAAGGATTAACCGGAGCGACCAGCGTCTCGTTCAACGGGATTCCCGCGACGTTCACCGTCCCCAGGGACACCTTCCTGATTGCAACGGTTCCCTCAGGTGCGACGACGGGCTATGTCACCGTCACCACCCCCAGCGGAACGCTGACCAGCAACGTGCAGTTCCACGTGATCCCGTAACTACCGAAGGCGCTGCCATGAGGCCAGTTGGAAGCGTAAGGCCCCTTCCTCTGGCCCGATGCGGCGTCTTCTTCTCGGGCCTCAGTGAACTTGTGATCGCAGTAGTTTGGGCATGCTTGGTTGAATTGACTGGCCCGGAGAAAATGGGGGCACCCGGGGAACGTGGTTCCCAAGTCGTTGATCATTGCCGCAAGCATGGTGGGGCAACACCGGGCCGACACATCACGTCGTCGTTTGAACGGAAGAATCGTGTCCACAACGTTTTCCTCTGTACATCAGCTCGTGATGAGCGTCACGGAAGTTTTCGGAGGTCGAGGTTACCTTCGCGGAAGGAGCACCCAAAGGTTGACCAGCGGAACACCTCCGCACGCCGTAGGCTTACGCCTCTGTTCCTGCCGGATTGTTTTTTTCCTTTAGGCAGGACAGAGCGTAACGGAGCGCGAAGCGCGACAGGAAGCGATGTTCCGCAGGTTACAGCTATGGTCGGAAGTTCACGTGTTTTTGTGAACGCTCGCCCGACCGTGGCAATTAACGCGGAAGGGGAAACCATAGCGTTTCAGGCTAAAAATCTGCTAAGCATCAACAATATCAACGCTTTAACAGGAAAGTACTCAAAGGTACGGTAGTCAATAGTATCACCGTACGCAGGCGTAGCAAATTAACGGAATGTAGTCGATCTACATACCGGATAGATAGTCCATTTGACTACCGGATCAGGAGCGCTATGACCAAGACTGAAGGTCGCAAGCTCATGAGGCAGAAAGCCACGACTCGGCTCAAAGTCGTGGATGTGTCCGTGCTACACCATCTCATCAATGCGGTATTCCTCGGTCAAGGAGAGGGTGCCAAGAATCAGGACCTCGCATCCCGGCCAGCGACTATCAGCATTCAGACGCTGGCTGCAAAGTGCGGATTGAAAACCGAGAAGACCGTATGCCAGCACTTACGCAGGCTCGAATCAGAGAAGCTCATCACAATTAGCCCGAACCCACAGAACATGAACAAGCACGTGTACACCGTGCATCTTGAGCCAATGCTCGAATGGGAGAGTGCCGCGACGGTCACCGCCAGGAAGAAAAAAGAAAGGCTTGCAGCTCGTAGAGTGGTGGAGCGCAGATTGTATGCACTGAAGAAGGAATGCCATGAGGCATAAATGCGTTGTATAAGAGCGGATCGAGTTGCGGTCGGACGGCGGGGAATGCAGCGCCAGTCCGATCAAGAGAGCATGAATCTCTCTGTATCGGCACAAACACAACCCAGCCTATCGTCATGAAAACTATTCCTTTGAGCCAAGGCTTCGTCGCTCTTGTGGATGATTCCGATTACGACCGAGTGTCTGCTTACAAATGGAGCGCAACCAGAACAAAGAACAACGTGTACGGAATTCGCAAGGTGAAAACACCTGAAGGCCGAACGACTTCGCAACTCCTGCACCGCTTCATCGTGGACGTGAACTATCCTGACATTGATGTTGACCACCAGGATCACGACGGACTGAACTGTCAACGGTACAACCTACGTACATGTGTGCGCGGCGAGAACGACGGAAACCGACAGAAGACTCGGGGAACGTCAAGGTACAAGGGCGTGTCCTTTGATTCTCACCGTGGTTTGTGGCGCGCTTGTATCACAATCAGGAAGACATCGAAGTATCTGGGGCGATTTCAAGACGAGCGTCAGGCAGCACTCGCCTACGATGAGGCAGCACGTGCGAACTTCGGTGCCTTCGCAAATTGCAACTTCCCTTGCAGGAATTGACCACCTGCCTTACACTTTAAGCACGGATCGAACGAAGGCTAAGTCATTGAAAAGTCGGGGCGTAGCGCAGCCTGGTAGCGCACCTGCCTTGGGCGCAGGGGGTCGTAGGTTCAAATCCTATCGCCCCGACCAATATCCCCCATGTTGTCAACCGGCCCGGGAAAGGCGCGTCGATTGCACTTGCTCGCGGCGGATCGCAGAGTGGCGGTCCAGAAACTGGAAGCTGTTCTTTTTCGACTCTAATCGGACCTGAGTTGCAAGAATTGCTTTAAGCGTGCACCGGTTCCGGCGCTTCCAGTTTGCTGAGGATTGCTTCCAACAGTTTCTCGTTGTCCTGCAATTGCGTTCGGAATGGGTGGTGGCGGGCCCGCGAAATCTCTCGCAGCAGGTCTCGTTGCCGTTCCCGCAACACCTCCACCAGGAACTTCTTTTCTTCCAGGGTAACTACGATTTCCATAACGTCCTCCCCTCACAGGCGGGGCAAACCTATCCCAATGACTTTCTGCCGCCGCGCCCGCGCCTGCCGTTATGCCGCGACCAAGCTTTCTACCGTGAGGCACAGAATCGTTGGCTTGGCCAGTTTCACATAATCTGCCCAAGCCATGCGTATAAGCTCGCGGTGAGAGCCGGCGTTGAACACGATCTCCCGGTCTTGCGTGAGGCTCTCGTCGGCCAGCACGCGAATCCCATAGAGATTTCCGAACGGCGGCATGGCGCCGGTCTCACAATCGGGAAAGAGTTCGCGAAGTTCTTCTTCTCTGGCCAGCTCGACTGACGTGGCAGCCAGGGCCGATTTGATCTGCGCGAGATCAACCCGGCGCGACGCGGGTACGACAGTCATGAAGAAAATGTTATCCGCCTTGACGACGACTGTCTTCGCCAGTTCCTTCCCAGAAATGTGGGTCAGCGCGGCGATTCCCTGCGCGGTGTACGCCACCGAATGAGAGATCCCCGAGTACTTGATCTGGTACGTGTCCAGAAAATCTTTGAGCCGGTTGAGCGGCATGGAGTCCTCCGTTCCTGTGTTAAATAGCCGGTCTGGCGTGAAAGGCGAGCTTTCACGTAACGTTTCCAAATACTGTTTTCCGGCCATACACGCTTCCCTTTTACGGTCTGTTGCTGCCAACCCGGCTTACCAGGCTGGGGTGGCAGGCCTCGCAGGCCATTCTGCCTTCGATGCGATTGAGATGGTGCTGTACTTGAAGTGCAACCTGGCTCTTGCCTTGGTCAGAGTCGCGGCGTTCCGCATAGCTCAGCAGAGCGCGGATGAGCTGAAGTTGCTGGGTGAGCCGCTCCCGCACCGCAGGATCGGTTAGATAGACATTCCCGGCCACAGCGTCGGCTTCGACGCGCTCGACGCGGCGACGCAGAGAATCGAGCTCAGCCCGATTGGCGATTGCGAGATCCAGAGGCACGACCTGAATTTCTGCGCGGCGCCACATTTGAACTCCATCACCCGCTGACGACGCGCGGGACTGGAGTTGAGCGATTGGGACAAGAGTGGGGTGTTGATAGGACGAAGTCTCCGCCACGAGCACGACGGCGACCAGTGAGAGAGCACACAGAAAGGTCGTGATTCGCATAAAGACTCCTTCTGTTATTGCTTACACGTTGTCTGTCCTCATTGTAGGTTCGAGATGGCGGCACGAAAGTGCAAGGCGCACAGACCGGTGTGATGGCAGAAGATTGTCATCCCGAGCAAGCCGCTTTTGTGCAGCGAGGGATCTGGGCGAGCCGCGCGATGTGTCGCGTTCTCTGCGACACAATAGTCGCACGTTTGGCTCGCTTCCTAATCAAACCTGACCCACTACTGAAATCCGGTCAGACTTATTGGGTCAGCAGCAGCTTGCCTTCTGGATCACGGAAAATGATGCTCTCATTCCCCCGAGTGATCTCGCGCGCAATGACACCCTTCTTCCCTTCAAAGCGAAATTTTGCGCCCACCACTTCCAACTGATCGCCGGGAGAGTAAGTTAGTTTTTGCCCGCTGATGATCCGGGTGGGAGCCAGGTGTACCTGGATCATGCCATCCGGAGTTTTCAACATCAGGTGGCTGCCCAATTCGCCTTCACTAACGGGGCAGTCGAATTCCTGCACTTCCTGCACGACTCCTTTTACGGTGACCTCATCGGCCGGATTGTACAGAGCCGCTCCCTGGGCGGAAATGGGGGGATGGAAGCTGACACCCAACACCCACAGGACCCCCGCAATCACAACTACCGCAACTATCGCACCCAGAATCAGACTTGAGAGTTTCATGGCCGTATCTCCTTAACCTCAGCGTAGTGAACGCTCGGCCTCTGCTGGGACTTGGCGATGTGCTCAGTCCCCGACTTCTATTGTGCGGGCTGTCTCACGAACCTGCCGTGACATCGGTCACTAGCCAGCGTATCAGACGGGCCAACCCAGGCCGGAGCGAAGTTCACAGGGTATGGTGACGGAAGACGCAGACTCCGAGTTCGGTTCCGCCGTAGAATTTTGTCGAAGATCATTTGCAGGAGGCGTGCCGTGAAAACCGCTGTGAAGAAGCGCATGCATCGCGTCGCCAGTAAGTCTGTTCGCACTACTCCCAAGCCGGCTCGGACCGTCAACGCCGCCGCCGCGATTCAGCAGATCGGCAACGATTGGGCCCGCTATTGGAATGCAGGAGATTTGAACCGGGTGGTCGCGGCCTACGCGGAGGACGCCGTTTATCTTCCGCCGCACCACCCCGCTGTGCATGGACGCGAAGCCATTCGTGAGTATCTGCAGACTCCGCTCAGCCATGGCGTATCAGAGCTCGCTTTTGACGTCACCTACATCAAACAACACGCTGCGGTGGCGTGGGACGTCGGTACCTACCGTATGTCCGTGCGCCAGAGCGATGGCACAACCAAGGAAGATCATGGCAAGTACCTGACGGTTTGGCGGCGGGTTGGAGCCAACTGGCTGATCGTTGCCGATGCCTGGTCGAGCGATGTGCCGCTGCTGCATGAAGCGCACTCCGCGGTTGGCTTGGCTTGAGGCCAGATGCGGTCCAGGTTGGCTTGTTGCAGTCGACGTGCTTTTGCGACAAACAGTTCGCAGCACACGGCTTGCCGCATCTTACCGACGTAACCACTAAGCGAGTGACTCACATCACCGCAAAAATATTGCTGCCGCCGCATACTGTCTGGTTGGGGAGGGACCGTGCCCACTGAACTCGGGTGTAACATTTCATTGCAGCACAAAGTCCGAGGAGTAGATCACGTGGGAGGACGGTCGCAGGCAATTCTCGAAGCAGATCGGCTGGGAAGTCTAATTGAAGTATTGGCGCACCGCGGCTTCGATGTCATCGGACCCACTCTGCGTGATGGCGCAATCGTTTACGACCATATTGAATCGGTTCAGGAATTGCCAGCGGGCTGGACCGACGAACAAGAACCTGGCAACTACCGCCTAAAGCGGCGTGAAGATCAGGCGCTGTTCGGCTATGCCGTGGGACCGCAGAGTTGGAAGAAATATCTCCACCCCGCAGAAGTGAAGCTGTGGTCGGCCGAACGCCAGGACGGCGCCTTCCGCATCCTCAACAACGAAAACAAGCCCAAGCGTCCTTATGCCTTCATCGGTGTGCGGGCTTGCGAACTGGCCGCCATCGCGGTACAGGACCGAGTCCTGCTGCAGGACAAATACCGCGACCCCATTTACGCTGGGCGCAGGGCGGGGGCGTTCATCATCGCGGTGCAATGTACCCAGGCGGCGAAAACCTGCTTCTGCGTGTCCATGGGAACTGGGCCTCGCGCGCAAGATGTCTTTGATCTGGTTCTGACCGAACTAGTGGAGACTGGCGCGCACCGGTTCGTGGTGGAAGCGAGAAGCGAACGCGGCGCCGAAGTGCTTGCCGAACTGGAGACGAGCCCGGCCACCGAGCAGGATTTGCATGCGGCCGAAGCAGCTATGGAGGGAGCCCGGCAGCAGGTGCGCAACATCGATACCAACGGAATCAAAGAACTGCTTTACCAGAACTTCGAACACCCGCGCTGGGACAACGTTGCGGCACGCTGCCTGACCTGTGCCAATTGCACGATGGTCTGTCCGACCTGCTTCTGCACGACCGTCGACGACGTAAGCGACGTGACCGGTGACCATGCCGAACGGTGGCGTCACTGGGACTCCTGTTTCACGCTCAATTTTTCTTACATCCACGGCGGCAGCGTCCGGACGTCCGGCAAAGCCCGCTATCGTCAGTGGATGACCCACAAACTGGCTTCATGGATCGATCAGTTTGGCAGTTCGGGATGTGTGGGCTGTGGTCGTTGTATCACCTGGTGTCCGGTGGGAATCGACATCACAGAAGAAGTCCATGCTATTCGGGAAGGAGAGAGTCATGGAAACTCTTGAGCGAATCCTTGCAGAGCATCTTTTCTTTGCTGATCTCGATCAGGACTTCATGAGTTTGCTGGTGGGCTGTGCCTCAAATGTCCGCTTTCAGGCGGGCGCATACATCTTCAAAGCCGAAGAGGCGGCCAACACCTTTTATTTGATTCGTGAAGGCCAGGTCGCGCTGGAGATTTTTCCTCCGCAGCACAAGCCCATCATTGTGGAGACTCTGGGCGTGGGAGAAATCCTGGGCTGGTCGTGGCTTCTGCCGCCGTTCGTCTGGAAGTTCCATGCGCACGCGGTCAAGGAAGTGCGTGCCATCGCCCTCGACGGCAAGTGCCTGCGTGGCAAGTGCGAGGAAAATCATGATCTGGGCTATGAGGTGTTGAAGCGCTTCGCCCGCATCATGGAGCAGCGACTGGAGGCGACGCGCTTGCAGTTGCTCGACGTCTATGCGGTACCGCGGTGACTATGGCAACGCCGGCTACAAACGATCCGATGACTCCGCAGCCCTACTGCGTGCGCCAGGTGGTTAAGGAGACGCATGACACCTTTACCCTGGCGCTCGAACCGGGGAACGGTTCGCACGTCAACCCGTTCCAGCCCGGACAGTTCAGCATGTTGTGGGTGTTCGGGGTGGGAGAGTTGCCCATTTCCATCAGCGGCGATCCGGCCAAAGATGACCGGTTGATTTACACGGTGCGCTCGGTGGGCCAGGCGACGAACACCCTGGTCAGCCAGCGCGCGGGAAACAGCGTGGGTGTGCGCGGGCCGTTCGGAGCAGGCTGGCCGATGGACGCCGCCAAGGGAAAAGATGTCATCGTTGTTGCTGGTGGCATTGGTCTGGCGCCTTTGCGGCCCGTGATCTATCAAGTTCTGGCCAATCGAAAAGACTACGGCCGTCTGGTGATTCTCTACGGCGCGCGCAGTCCCAAAGAAATGCTTTATGGCAAAGAATTAGCGGCGTGGGCCCGTCAGCGCGACACGCAGGTATTGGTCACCGTGGACTATGGCGGGCTGAGCTGGCGCGGCCACGTCGGTGTGGTCACTACCTTGTTCAAATACGCTCGGCTGCAGCCGGCACGCTCCATCGCCGTGACCTGCGGACCTGAAATCATGATGCGCTTTGTCACCCGTGAACTGGAGACGCAAGGGCTCACGCCCGACAACATTTATCTCTCCATGGAACGAAACATGAAGTGCGCGGTCGGCTTCTGCGGCCATTGCCAGTATGGCCCGCACTTCATTTGCAAGGACGGACCGGTATTTCGTTACGACCAAATCCGGCCATTGCTGGATAAATATGAGCTCTAAGAAGAAACGCAAGCCCAAAATCGGTGTCTTCAAGTTCGCCTCCTGCGACGGCTGCCAGTTGAGTTTGCTGGATGCCGAGGATGAACTGCTGGCAGTAGCCGGCGCGGTGGAAATCGCCTATTTTCCCGAGGCCACGCGCGCGGTGCTGAAGGGACCTTACGACATCGGACTGGTCGAGGGCTCGGTCACCACCCATCACGATGCGCAACGGATTCAGCAGGTGCGGCGAGAGTGCAAGACGTTAATCACCATCGGCGCCTGCGCCACCGCCGGAGGCATTCAGGCTTTGCGCAACTGGAAAGACGTCGATGAATTCATCCGCGTAGTGTATGCCACACCGCAGTACATCAGTACGCTGAAGCTTTCGACGCCGATCGCTGAGCATGTGCCCGTGGACTTCGAGCTGCGCGGTTGTCCCATCAACAAGTATCAGTTGGTCGAAATCATCACCGCCACGCTGGCGGGACGGAAGCCGAACATTCCGTCGTACAGCGTGTGCCTGGAGTGCAAACGCAAAGGCAATGTCTGCATCGCCGTGGCGCGCGGAATTGCCTGCATGGGACCCGTGACCCAGGCCGGCTGCGGAGCACTGTGTCCGAGCTACGACCGCGGCTGTTACGGCTGCTACGGACCGATGGAGAGTCCGAACACAGCGTCGTTGACCAATCAATTGCGCATCCTGGGACAAGCGGACGACCAGATTGTCCGCTCCTTCCGCGGATTCAATGCCTGGGCCTGGCAGTTTCGCAAGGCGAGCGAGGAGTGCGAACACAAATGAGTGGCCGCGCAACCAGAACGATTCGTGTCGATACCCTGGCCCGCGTCGAGGGCGAAGGATCACTTTATATCAAGATGGTGGGCGAACGCGTGGCCGATGTGAAGCTCAAGATCTACGAGCCTCCGCGGCTGTTCGAAGCCTTCCTGCGCGGCCGGCACTTTTCCGAAGCGGCCGATATCACCGCGCGCATCTGCGGAATCTGTCCCATCGCTTATCAAATGAGCGCGATCCATGCCATCGAGCGAGCACTGGGCGTCCACATCGACCCGGCCGTCCGCTTGCTGCGCCGCTTGTTTTACTGTGGAGAATGGATCGAGAGCCACACGCTTCATGTTTACATGTTGCACGCTCCGGATTTTCTCGGCTTCCCAGATGTGATCGCCATGGCCCGCGATCATCGGGAGGTGGTCGAGCGAGCGCTACGGCTCAAGAAAATCGGCAATCGAATTGTCACTTTGCTCGGTGGCCGCGAAATTCATCCCATCTCCGCTGCCGTCGGCGGCTTTTACAAAGTGCCGACGAAATCCCAATTGCGCGAACTGGTGGAAGATCTCGAGTGGGCCTTGGAGGCTTCGCTCGAGACCGTGCGTTGGACGGCGGGCCTGTCCTTCCCTGACTTCGAACAGGATTACGAATTTGTGGCCCTCTGTCACCCCGACGAGTATGCCTTCAACGAAGGTCGGCTGAAATCGAACCGGGGGTTGGACATTGACGCCGCAGAGTACGAAGATCACTTTCGTGAATTGCACGTTCAATACTCGAACGCTCTCCACTCGGTGATTCGAGGCCGCTCCTCGTATCTGGTGGGACCGATGGCTCGCTTCAACCTGAACTTCGACAAACTGCCCGAGGTAGCGCAGAAAGTGGCCATGCAGGCCGGCCTGCGCCCGCCGGTCAAGAATCCTTTCCGCAGTATCGTGGTGCGTGCGGTCGAACTCGTGTTCGCTTGCGCCGAGGCGCTACGAGTTATTCATGAATATCAGCCGCCCACTGTCCCTCGAGTCGATGTCCCCAACCGTGCGGGCGTGGGCCAGGCCATCACTGAAGCGCCACGCGGCATTCTTTATCACCGCTACGCTTTGGACGAAAATGGGCTGATCGTGACCGCGAAAATTGTGCCGCCGACTTCTCAGAATCAAAAGCGCATCGAAGACGACCTTCGCGAGTACGCGGCGCAATTAGTGGCCTGGCCGCTTGAAGAAGCCACCTGGAAGTGCGAGCAGGCGGTCCGCAACTACGATCCCTGCATCTCCTGCGCCACGCATTTTCTGAAGGTCCAAATAGATCGTGAAGACCCGCACGGCGGCTGAGCCCATGCGGATCATCTGCTGCGGAAATCGAGAGCGCGGAGATGATGGCGCTGCGCTGCTGGTGGCAGAGCGCTTGCAGGAACTGGGCATCGAGGCGCAAATCCACGCTGGCGAACCCCTGGCGCTGATTGATGCCTGGAGCGGCGCGGACGACGTAATCGTAGTGGACGCAGTGGTCACTGGCGCGTCCGTTGGAACAGTGCAGGTATGGGATGAGCAGTTGCCGTCAGCAGTGGCTTCTGCTCCGGCCTCGACTCATGGCCTGGGCGTCGCCGAAGCGATTAAGCTGGCTCAGGTCCTGCACCGTCTGCCACCACGGTTAAGAGTGTATGGTATCGAGGGCAAGAAGTTTGCCACCGGAACCGACGTCTCAACCGAGGTGAAGCAGGGGGTCGAGAACGTGGTCGGGCAGATAGCCGCACTCACTTCACGCTGAGTCGAGGATGCCATTGTCCAACGTGCCCGCAATGCAAGGAAGCCCACCGGCACCGCAGGCCAAAACGGGCGTTGCGAAACGGATCGTTCAGGTTGCAGCCATCTTCGCGTGGTTTGTCGGCTCGATCTTGCTTGGCGCAGGTCGCCTCGACTGGGTCCGGGGCTGGATCGCGGCCGCATTGTGGGTCGTTGGTATGTCCACACTCCGCACGATCGTGGATCACTATGACCCCGCGTTGTTGGAAGCTCGGGCAAAGTGGCGCCACAAAGACACCAAAAAGTTCGAAAAAATCTTCTTTGCGGTTTATTTGCCTCTGGTCGTCACGCAGCCGTTGGTGGCGGGGCTGGATGTCGCGCGGTTCCGCTGGTCGTCGATGCCCTTCGGCTTTGTGTACGTCGGAGCAACTCTCTTCGCTCTGGCTCTTGCGATCATCACTCGCGTCACCATTGTCAACCCATTTGCCGAGGTTACCGTCCGGATTCAGACCGACCGCGGCCAGACCGTGGTTACCTCGGGCCCCTACCGCTTCGTCCGCCACCCGATGTATGTGGGTGCGAGCATGATGTTTCTCGGGATGCCGCTTGTCTGGGGATCAGTTTGGGCGTTGGTGATGGGCGGCTTGATCGTGGTCGGGTTTGTCTGGCGAACTGCCCGCGAGGATGAAACGCTTCGCCGCGAGCTCCCCAAATATGAGGAATTCGCTGCGCGCACGCGCTATCGCCTGTTGCCGGGAGTATGGTGATCCGCTCGCTTGAGGCCCTCTAATTCTTCTCAATCACCTTCTTAATCCGCTCAAATGCCCAGTCAATCTCTTCACGCTTGATCACCAGCGGCGGCGCGACGCGGATCACTCTGTCATGCGTTTCTTTGCACAAAATTCCTTCTGCTTTGAGCGCCTCGCAGTACGGACGCGCCAGGCTGCGCAACTCAATCCCGATCCACAGGCCCTTGCCGCGGACCTCTTTCAAGTCGGCGCTGCGGAGCGTGCGCAGCAGGCCGAGGAAATAAGCTCCCAACTCGGCCGATCGCTCCACAAGTTTTTCCTCGACCAGCACGCGCAGCGCAGTGCGGGCGATGGCGCAGCCCAGCGGGTTTCCGCCAAACGTGCTGCCATGGTCACCCGGCTTGTACACGCCGAGAATTTCCTTGCTCGCCAATACCGCCGAGACGGGATAGAACCCGCCGGCCAGCGCCTTGCCCACAATCAACACATCCGGCGTAATTCCCTCGTGCATGTAGGCGAATAGCTTGCCGGTGCGGCCCAGGCCGGACTGAATTTCGTCAGTCATTAACAGAATGCGATTCTGTCTGCAGATTTCCGCAGCCTGCTTCAGGAAACCTGCCGGCGGAATCACGATTCCCGCCTCGCCCTGAATGGGCTCTACCAGAAATGCGCACGTATTGGGAGTGATCGCATCGCGCAGCGCCTGCGCATCGCCGAAGGGAATGACTTTGAAGCCCGGCGTGAACGGCCCAAAGCCCTCGCGATATTGTTCGTCGGTGGAGAAGCCGACGATCGTGACCGTGCGCCCGTGAAAATTGTTGGCGCAAACGATGATCTCCGCTTTCCCCTCGGGAATGCCTTTGACCTTGTAGCCCCACTTGCGCGCGGTTTTTACCGCGGTCTCCACCGCCTCGGCGCCGGAGTTCATGGGCAACGCCATATCGAAACCAATGAGGTCATGCAGTTCCTTATAGAACAGTCCCAGTTGATCGTTGCGGAAGGCCCGTGAGGTAAGCGTGACTTTCTCTGCCTGCTCCTTGAGCGTCCGCAAAATGCTGGGATGGCAATGTCCCTGGTTCACCGCCGAATACGCGGCCAGGCAGTCGAGGTAGCGCTTGCCCTCGATGTCATACACCCACACGCGCTCCGCCCGCTCGATGACCACATCAAGCGGATGGTAGTTGTGCGCGCCGTATTGGTTTTCAAGGTCAATAAGCTCTTGAGTTCTCATCGTTGGCTCGGTCAGCAATTCTGCAGGCATGGAATCCCTTTCTACAAAAAGCTAGTAATGAATAGCTAGTCGCTAGGCCCGCCGGTTGCGTCAGTTTTCCTAGCTACTAGCCACTAACTACTCGCTACTCCAAGACCATTGTCAACAACGCCATCCGCACATACAAGCCATTCCGCGCCTGGCGGAAATACAAAGCACGAGGATCGGCGTCCACCGATCGGTCAATCTCCACCGTGCGCGGCAGTGGATGCAGAATCATCGCATCCGGCTTCATCCGCTGCAACACGGCAGAATCGATGGCGTAGCGTTTGATGTTGCCCAAATCACGCACCCGATCCGGCCGGATTCGCGTCTGATAAACCACGTCGACTTCGCCAATCACGCGATCGATCTCCGATTCCACCTCATAGCGGACGCCGTGCTCGTCCAGGTATTGCAAAATGTCCGGCTTCATTTGCAATTCGGGAGGGCTGACAAAAAACATCTTTACCCGCTCGAACTTGGCCAGCAGGTAAGCCAGCGAGCGCGCCGTCCGTCCTTTGTCCAGTTCGCCGATGATCGCCACACTCAGCCCGTTCAGCGGCCGCTCCCGGTAAATCGTGTATAGATCAAGCAAGGCCTGCGTGGGATGCTGACCGCCATCGCCGTCTCCGGCATTGATCACCGGCACCGCAGAAACCTGCGCTGCGCGCCGGGCGCCGTCCTCCTCGAAATGACGCAACACAATCACGTCCGAGTAGCCGCCGATGATCCGGATCGAGTCCTCCACCTGCTCAGCCTCGATCTCTGATGAAAACGCGCGGGCATGCTCCGTGGACAGCACTCTGCCTCCCAACCGGTGCATGGCTGCCTCGAAGGAGAAGCGGGTTCGTGTAGAAGGCGCATAAAACAGCGTCGCCATGATCCGGTTCTGATAATCGAGCGACCCTCCGCGCGCGACCACACGCTCCATTCCGCGCGACCGGTCAAATAGTTCCAGGAGCAGAGGAACTGTGAACTGCTGGGACTCGATCACATGTTTCAGCTTGGTGTCGCGCTTCGGCGCCGATTCTGACGGCACTGGATCTGCGGTGGCGCGATGAACAATGGCCGGCTCTGGCATTTCACCGTCCTCCTACTGGAAGCTCAAGTTGGGATTCCCAGGCACGCTTCAGTTCGTCACGACCCGCAAACACGTGCGTACCTGCCGAACCCTCCACCGCCTTCTGCAAGTTCTCGCAGGACGTGATGATTGCCTCTTTGCCGCCGTGCCGCAGGAACCGCAATACCGACTCAACTTTCGGTCCCATGCTGCCGGGAAGGAAATGGCCTTCCTGCAAATAAACTTGCAAATCAGCCGCTTCGATCTCGCGGATCGGGTGCTGCGTGGGCTTCTTGTAGTCCAGGTACACGTAGTCCGTATCGGTCGAAATCACGAACATGTCTACGCCCAGACTCGAAGCCAGCAAGGCCGACGCCCGATCTTTGTCGATGACCGCTTCTACCCCTTCCAGTTTTCCGTCCTTCCAAACCACTGGAATTCCCCCGCCTCCGCAGGCGATGACCAACACGCCATGCTCGACCAGGTCCCGGATCACCGGCAGTTCGACAATTTCGATCGGCTCCGGCGACGGCACCACACGCCGGTATCCACGCGCCGCATCCTCGACGATCTCCCAACCGAACAGGCGTCTCCGTTCTTCGGCGTCGGCGCGGGAGTAGAACGGACCCACCGGCTTGTCCGGATGCTTCATGGCCGGGTCACTTGGCGAAACTACGACTTGCGTAACCAGCGTGACCACCGGCTTGTGCACTTTGGCGGATTCCAATTCGCCAGCCAAAACCTGTTGCAGGATGTAACCAATTTCGCCCTGGGTGCTGGCGTCGCAGACGTCCAGAGAATGTCCCGGCACCTGGCTGGCGCCGCGCTCCGAGCGCAGCAACTCCGCGCCCACCTGCGGACCGTTGCCGTGGGTAAGAACGATGTGGTAACCCGACCGGCACAGCCCCGCGATCTGCGCTGCGGTCCGCCGGGCGTTCGCCATTTGCTCGGCAATCGTCCCCTTCTCACCCGCGCGGATGAGCGAGTTGCCGCCGACGGCAAGGAGCATGCTCTTCATAGATAGTAGCTAGTCGCTAGTCGCGAGTAGCTAGAGGACTGCATTAGCCGACCATTTCCGAAGACCTGTCACGAGGCGACCGACTTCATCGACTCTCGCTAGCAACTCGGCACAACATTTAGAACTCAGATAACCCAGGTTTCTCGCGATCTCAACCTGTGTTTCAATCTCTGCCAAAGAGCCTCGTGCCTGACCGACAAAGTGATGGAATTCATTCCGCGAATTTCGGCTATAGCCTTCCGCCAGGTTGCTCGGCACTGAGACAGCTGCGCGTCTCAACTGGCTGACAAGCCCGTACAACTCATCCTTTGGAAAAGCGCGAGTGACACCGTAGATTTCGCTCACCAGATCCATCGCCTTTTGCCAAGCTATCAAGTCCCGATGTCCGCGCATTTTTACCACCACAGTCATAGCGCACTCCCCAGCTACTAGCTACTAGCGACCAGCTACTCTACCAGCTACACATGCACCAACTCTTGCAGTTCCGCCAATCCCGGCAGCTTCACGAATTCGCCCTTCATCAGTTCCAGCATGATGGCCTTCTGCACGTGCAGACGGTTCTCGGCCTGGTCAAAGACCAGCGAGCGCTCCGAATCGATCACATCATTGGTGACTTCCGCGCCCCGGTGTGCCGGCAGGCAATGCAGGAAGATGGCGTCCCGTTTCGCCCGGCGAAACAGAGCAGCATTCACCTGATACGGACGAAAAATCCTGTCCCGCTTTTCCGCTTCGTCTTCCTTGCCCATACTCGCCCACACGTCCGTGTAAACCACGTCCGCGTTCGAGACCGCCTCGTGGGGATCATTGCCAATGTGGCAACTGCCACCGGTCTCCCCGCAGCGCTCCATCGCCCACCGCACGGCTTCGGCCTTGGGCTCGTATCCCGGTGGAGTCGCCACCCACACCCGCGCCCCCACTTGCGCGCCCGCAAACAGCAGCGAGTGCGCGACGTTGTTGCCATCACCTACAAATGCGATTTTAAGATTCTCCAGGTCCCCCTTCGCCTCCCACATGGTGAGGTAATCCGCCATTGCCTGGCAGGGATGGCTGTAATCGGTCAACCCGTTGATGACGGGAATGCTGGCATAGCGCGCCATCTGCTCCACAATCTCGTGGGCAAACGTGCGAATCATGATGCCTTGCACCATGCGCTCCAGATTCCTGGCCACGTCGTACACCGACTCGCGCTTGCCCAGATTGATCTCGGCCGGGGACAGATAAATCGAAAAACCGCCCAGTTGCTGGATCCCCACATCAAAACTGACCCGGGTGCGGAGTGACGGCTTCTCGAAGATCATCGCCAGTGTCTTGCGCTTGAGCGCCTCACCATACGCCGTAGGATGCGTCTTCATCTGGCGGGCCAGAATCAGCAGATACTGAATTTCCGACGGCGAGAAATCCTTGATCGAGACAAAATCCTTGCCCGTCATTTCACACCTCCGGTCAGCGCCGGTTCGTGCTCGCGCACGAACCTGGCCAGCAGGTCGCTCACGCCGGGCCTGGTAAGCTCCTCGACTTCATAGGTGACGCGCAGGTTCGGCTTGTCAATTTTGATTACTCGCGCCAGATCAATCGGCGTGGCAATCAGCACCAGATCGCAAGGCGTCCGGCTGATGGTTTCTTCCAGTTCGTGCCTCTGCGTGGGGCTGTATCCCATGGCAGGCAGCAAATTGGTCAGATGGCGATAGCGTTCATAGGTAGTGCGGATCGAGCCCACTGCGTACGGCCGGGGATCGATCAACTCGGCCGCTTCCGATTGCCGGGCCGCGACCACTCCTGCGCCATAGGGCATTTCCCCGTGGGTGAGCGTCGGACCATCCTCGACCACCAGCACGCGCTTTCCCTTGATCTGTTCCGGCGTCGGGACGCTCACGCGGCAGGCCATCTCGACCATGGTCGCTCGGGGATTGTTCAGCCGCACGTTCTGGCGGACGGTATCGATATCGCGCCGTTGCGCCGTATCCACCTTGTTGATCACCACCACATCCGCGCGGCGCAGATTTACCTCGCCGGGGTAGTAGGCCAGTTCGTGCCCTGGCCGGTGCGGATCGACCACCACAATTTCCAAATCCGAGGCATAGAAGGACGTGTCATTGTTGCCGCCATCCCACAGGATGACGTCGCCTTCCTGCTCTGCCCGCCGCAGAATTTGTTCGTAATCGACGCCGGCATAAACCACCGTGCCCTGCAGGATGTGCGGTTCGTATTCCTCACGCTCCTCAATCGTGCATTGCTGCAAGTCGAGATCCTCGACGCTGGTGAAGCGCTGCACCGCCTGTGCCGCGAGGTCTCCGTAGGGCATGGGATGACGGACCACCACCGGGGTGCGACCCATCTGCCTCAAATCCGAGGCCACCATGCGCGAAACCGGACTCTTGCCGCAGCCAGTTCGCACCGCACACACCGAAACCACCGGCAGGCTGGACTCAAGCTGCGTATGTTCTGTCCCCAGAAGCGAGAAGTCCGCCCCTGCGGCCAGCGTGCGCGACGCGAGATGCATGAGATTCTGGTGGGAAATATCGCTGTACGAGAACACGACGACATCGATCTCGTAGTCCTTGATCAACTCTTCCAGGTCTTTTTCTTCAAAAATAGGTATGCCTTCCGGGTATAAACGCCCCGCTAACTCATGGGGATAGCGGCGGCCGGCAATGTCCGGTATCTGGGTCGCCGTAAACGCGACCACCTGATAGTCAAGATTGTTGCGAAAGACAACGTTGAAGTTATGAAAATCCCTGCCTGCAGCACCGAGTATCAAGACTTTCTTCATGGCTACCCCCACGCAAGTTTCGACTAACGTTCTATCTTCTTCCTACCTCCCGACTTCTTCTGTGCCCAATGTCACCGCAGGTTGTGACTGATTGGCATGACCATCGGCACCCGGCGGGCATGGGTGACACGCACGTCTGTGACTATAGTCACCGCAAGGAAAATCTCCGGAACAGATAATGAATGCGGAGACAAACGCCGCTCGGACCAGGCTCTCTATGAGGCGGTTCGAATCGTTTCGCAACGTTGCCGGGGAGGGTCCCATGAAAAAAGCTATTCTTTTATTCCTGCTGTTCTGGGCAGTTCAGCTGTTCGCGGTGGATAAGTCGCTGGTCAGCGTCAAGAACTCTACGGTCAGTAGCGACGTAGTGATTGTGACTATCACGGAGTCGGGAAAGACCTACGAGTTGCAGTGCACCAAGACAGCCCCCTTCTGCCAGTCCCCGGCAGCAGGGAGCTACTGGATGGTGCGGTTACCGAAGAACCACGGGGTCTACGACTGTGACAATGTGGATCTGTATCTGCAATCAGCGGACCCCGAAAACGGCGACAAGGCCCTTGGCGAGTACTGCATCAGCGTCAAGTAGAAGTTGGGGTAACGAACCGCCAGTTGCCGGTGACGTACGGTTCGGAGCGGTCTTTAGGACTGATCGCCGGAAATCCCTGGTTCACGGAACTCGGCGCTTTGCTCTTGACCGTGGGGACCTTCCCGTCGTCCGCTCACGCTCTGGCGAACTTTTTGAGCGCGCTTCTCGTATATTCCAATCATGAAAACTCCGCTTCGTTCTATGATGGCTAACATTATTTTGTTGTCATTCCGAGGAGCAGTGGCGACGAGGAATCTGCAGTTCCGCAGTAACCGGAAAACTGCAGATCCCTCGCCTGGCTCGGGATGACAACAAGGCACACAGCCAAGCGACGCATTCACAGGAGAAGAACGAATGAAGCGGGCATTGTTGTGCATCGCGATGATCGCAGCAACTGGCGTGCCCCGGCCCGCTGTGGCGCAGCCTTCTATTGCCCGGCTTGATGGCAGCACGATCACTGCTGCCGAGATCGATGCCACGGTGACCCACCTGATGCAGGCTGCGGAAGTCACCGGCGTGGGAATTGCGATTCTTAATCACGGAAATATTGCGTATCTGCACGGTTACGGATTCCGCGACAAAGACAAGAAACTGCCGCTGACGGTTGATTCCGTAATGTCTGGCGCTTCGTTTTCCAAAGTGGCGTTCGCCTACATGGTCATGGAACTGGTGGATCAGGGCGTGCTTGACCTGGACAAACCGGTCTATCAGTATCTGCCCAAGCCGCTTCCGGAATATCCCAAGTATGCCGATTTGGCTGATGATCCGCGATACAAGCGCATTACGGCGCGGATGCTGCTCAGTCATACCAGCGGCTTTGCGAATTGGCGATGGATTGAGGACGACCGTAAACTGCGAATCCATTTCGAGCCGGGATCAAGATTTGCCTACTCCGGCGAAGGAATCAATCTATTGCATCTGGTAGTGGAGACAATCACAAAACAGCCGCTGCAGGAACTGATGCAGGCACACGTTTTTCAGCCTTTTGGAATGACTCGAACCAGCATGATTTGGCAAGACCGCTTCGAAAGCGACTATGCCAACGGCTATGACGAATACGGGCGTTCGCTCGGCCATCAGGCGTGGAAGAACGCTGACGCGGCGGGCTCGATGCTGACAACGGTCAGCGACTTTGCCCGATTCATGCAAGCGGTGATGCAAGGCAAAGGGCTGCACAGTAAAACGCGCGAGCAGATGCTCAGCCCGCAGATTCAAATTGCATCAAAGCACGAGTTCCCTACCCTCAGCGACCAGACCACTGACGAAAACAAGGCAATCCGCCTTAGCTACGGACTGGCATGGGGTCTTTACTGGACGCCTTACGGCGAAGCATTTTTCAAGGAAGGCCACGACGACGGCTGGAGGAATTACACGGTCTGCTTCGACAAGGAAAAGAGCGGCATCGTCATCATGACCAACAGCGGCAATGGCGAAGGCATGTTCAAGGGATTGCTGGAGACCTTGCTGAAAAATACGTACACGCCCATCGAATGGGAAGGTTATACGCCTTACGACAAACTGCCGCCACGCCCACCGCTCAAGCAGCACAAGCAGGTCGCGGTTGATGCGAAGTTGTTGGACCGGTATGCCGGACGCTATGCGATACCGCCAGACATTACCCTGACGATACGCCGGGAAGGCGATCACCTTTCGGTGCAGGAGAACGACGAGCCAAAGCAGGACCTGCTGCCAGAAAGTGACGTTGATTTCTTTTCCACGACGGCTGACGATGCTTATACCTTCGAGACCGACACCCAGGGCCGCGTAACCCGCATGGTCCTGCACACCGATGGAAAGGACATTCCGATCAAACGGGTCGATTGACAGATTTTCTTCGCGACCTTCGCGGCCTCTTTCTTCGCGATCTTTGCGGTGCAAAGCTGTTAACCACAAAGAACGCAATGGCCTCGCCAAGCTCGCAAAGCTGAAGTCATCGCGACCAGCTGATTCCGCGGCCAAGCACACAGATGAATAGCACGCTGGCGATGGCACCGGCGGTGATCCAGGCAGTACTGCGCTGGATTGGACCGAGCTGCTGTTGTTCGCTGCGTCTCCGCATCATGCTGGGCAAGCTGAGCAGACCGGCGTTGGCGCCCAAAGTCGACGGCAGGGCCGACGCGATCACGTAGAACAGTCCCGCCGGATTGAGCAGGCCGGCGACCCCTGCCAGAATCCCGTCGGTGAAATAAGGCGTCCAGCACAGTACTCTAAGCCTTCTCGGACTTTCATCCTTGCCATGAAATTGCCTTAGCTTGGCGGCCACGATCAGCATCGATGCATAGTACGAAACTGCCCCCAGCACAACCAGTCCGAGCCGCCACATCCAGTGCGGTTCTAAACCGTGTATTACCGCGGCCCAGTCGCCAAAGTTGGCAACTCCAGAAAACAAAAAATAGCCGGTACCGGTAAATAAATTGCCCGCCATCGCCAGCACGAGGAAGTAGCAAGTTGTCGGCCGGTAGCGCTGCGGCCGCAGCAGGAACAGCCAGAAGATTGCCGCGAAAAGAAGATTGACGAGTGTGCCGTTGGCCGAAATCCAGCGCGTATCGATGTCGCTCTGCAGCGCGACCGTGCTCATCGTCAAATGATGGGCGCCGCTCAGCCACGCAGTCACGCCATGTCCCAAGCCTTCATGCAGAATGTCCTGCAGAATGCAGGCGAGCACGGAAACGGCAATCAACGTGAGCTTGTCGTCTTTTGTGGTAACCGCACCCGCAGGCATAGCCTGCTTATAGTACAGGGGAACGTGCAAAACGGAAATCGGATCGGGCACCTATTTCTTCACCGCGGGAACTGCGCTCGCAGCATCACTGGCCTCGCTTTCCAGCCAGGCCGTGTACCACAAATCCAGCAGCATCTGAGAGCCGGCCGCCAGGCGATGGGTGGTGAAGTCGAAAGCTTCCGGCGATCCCTTTCCTGTAAATCCCTGCGCCTTGTCCAGCGCGTAAACCTTCTCGACCAACTTGTTCGATTCTTTCAGATAAGCGACGTATTGCGAGAAAGGATCGCTGAGGCGTGAGGGCGGATGCATAAGGGCGGCGAAATCCTTAGCGGTAATGTTTCGTAACACGTAATCGGTCTCGAACTGGGAGTGGATCCCGTGTGCTGTGGTGTAACCGTTGGGGTTGGGGCCGACCCATCCGTTGTAGTGGATGGTGGTATGCAGCGGTTGCGATCCATCCGCCACATAATGCCCGAGCCATCCGGCGTAGAAGATAGCGGCTTGCTGAACGGCGTCGGTCGGCTGGTGCGCGGCTTTCCGCTGCCGATACTCGCGGAACGCAGCCTTTAACCGGCCATAGACTTCCATCGTAATGTAAGGTTGCAGCCCCACGTGCTCAGGCAAGTAATCGTCAGGATGGTCGGTGGTCGCCGCCCGTTTGGCATAAAGTCTCTGATAGAACTCGTAGCGGCCCTGGGGAAGCGGATCGAGCCATTCGACGCGCTCGAGATCGATGTAGTGATCAGGCTCCTGCGCGTTCTTCAGCGCATATTCGGAGGGATTCCGCCAGCGATCCGGTTCCGGCCCGAGGTAGGTGATCTCGGTGACTGCACGGCGCAGAAAGCGCGGCATCTCAGGCGGAATGTGCTGAGCGGCGACTTGATTGACATATTGATGTCCTTCATTGCCCCAGCCCCACGCGAGGTCTTGCGGAATTGCAATTGAAGCAAACAGCGCAAGCCACAGAACACCCTTCGCCAATTTCATTCCCTGGTAAAGAACGATGTGTTTTGCGCGCTCCGTTTTCAAAACTCCAGGTGCAGCGCCATCTGCATAAACCGCGAGCTGCCAATCGTGTGCTGCAGTATGCCCAGGTTGCCGGCGGGCGGTGCCTGATAACCGGTAGTCCCGCTAATCGGGTTGAACGGCGGATTGGCGAAAAAGGGATTGAACGAGACGTCGTTGCTGGGAATGTCAAAACTCGGGTGACTGAAAATGTTGTAGGCGTTCGCGTCATACCGCAATGAAAAGCGTTCGTTCAACTTGAAGTTCTTGAACACGCCAAAATCCCAGCGTGACTGGAAGGGAGCGCGGAAGATGTTGCGGCCGCCCGATGCGTAGCCGTTTTCGAAATTATCGCAGCCACTGGCATCGCACAGCGGAACACCGTTGGTACCGGGCGTAAAAGGCTTGGGGATGCCGAATGCGGCAGCATTCAGGACCGGTAGCAGCCCATTCACGCCGGTCGTTCCCTGCAGCACTGGATTGGACTGCGTCGCGAGAAAACCGCCGACCGGCACAATGGGATTCGTGATCGCGTCTTGTCCGCCGCCCCAGTAGATGCTGCCCGCCCCTCCGCTAAAGTCGATCACGCTATACGGCTGGCCGCTCTGGTAGACCGTAACGCCGTTGACGCCCCATCCATTCGCCACTTGCTTGACCCATCCAGAAGCATGGGGCATCGTCGGAAACTCGTAATGATACTGCACGGTGAAAACATGGGTGCGATCGAAATCAGAGTTGCCGTAGGAAGAACGCGGGTTGTTGGGATCGTTGCCGCTGAAGAACAGGCCGAGACCGCTCTGTTCATCAAGCGTATGGGAATAAGTGTAGGAACCCGTGACCTGCAAGCCATGGCTGAAGCGCTTGTTGACGTTGACTTGCAGCGCATCATAGTTGGACTCGCCCACCGTTTTAGTAAATACAGAATTGGGATCGTAACCCAGATAGGGCACACGCAAGGCAGCGTTGCCGGTCGCGAAGCCGTCAACCAGGCTGAAAATGTTTTCTGTGTCGATTGCGTTATAGCCGTAGGAGTAGATTTGTGGAAAGGGTCCGCCCTCCAGCAGTGGATGCTGTTTCGTAGCAATCTGCGCCTGATTGAACGGCAGTGGAATGGTTTCGTGGACTCCGTGGTTGCCCACATAGCCCAAGGTCATGACCAACGTGTTGCGGGGTTGCCACTGCAGATCAGCCGTCCAGTTCTCGGAATACGGCAGCGTATTTCGAGGGTCATATCCGCCAAAGAAGAACGGACCGCAGCCGGTTTGATTGGTATTGTTGCAAAAGTTCGTGGTGTTCGCGATCAATTGAGCTGCATTGGGGACAAGCGCCTGAACGGAAGAAAGGTTCGCGGGCGGAGGCGCCGGCGGGGAGGTGCCAAAGGGAGTGGCAAAAGTAGCATTCTTGACCGCATAGAAAGGCACCACAAAAGGTTCGTCGACGGTCACACCGAAGGGTCCGCTGATTCCGCCGCCGGCGGGCGGTGACAGTTCGGCAAAGTATTCGCCGCGATCATAGTACATGCCGAATCCGGCACGGACGACCAACGATTTGGCAAACGACGGACTGTAAGTGAGACCGATGCGTGGCGCAAAGCCCCATTGCCGGCCGGTGAGGGTCGAGGCGCTGACGCCTTTGGTGCCGAACATCGGATTATTTCCGGCAACTACCAGTCCAATATTCTTGACCGTATCTGTGGCTACATCGTAGGAGTAATCCTGCGAGTAGAAATTAGTCAGCAGGCCATTCTTTTCGACCAGCGGCCCATCCCAGTCCCAACGTATGCCTATATCTACCATCAAGTTCGGCTTGATGCGGATGTCGTCTTGCGCATAGGCGCCGAATTGCTTAGTACGGTAGTATCGGTTGCTCGCGCCGTTGAGAACTTCGGAAGCGTCCTGTCCTCCGCAGTTCTAACTCGCCGGAGCATTGGGTCCGCAGACTTGCCCTAGAAGGAATCCCGGAAAATCAGCGAAGGTTACGCGGGCGGTATCGTCTTCTTTGTTGATGATGTTCAGCTGAGTGTAGTCAAAATTGAAACCGGTCGATATGCTGTGCCGCCCGTGGACCCACTGCAGGTTGCTCGCCCATTCGAAGTTGTTCTGGAACAGACCGGCGTTGGCGAAGTTATTCATCGGTCCGATCGACAAAGTGTCCAGAGCATTGGGATTGTTGTCCGCATTGCGGATGTTGATGCTGGGAAACTGACTGAGACCGACCAGGTTCATGCCGACGTCCGAAGCCTTAAGAAAGCCGGTCGTGGACGAATATGCCCTCTCGCGAACAAAACCGGATCGCTGCTCCCACGTCAAGTTCGGGGTCAAGGACGTGGTGTTGTCGAGCGCAAGGGTTTGGCTGCCCGCCTGCATGGTTTGCGGGAACCCCAGGAGCTCGCTTTGCGCGAACGGCGTGGTGTTCGGATCATTCTGGAGGTAGTACTTACCAGACAAGCGGTCCTTTACGCTGAAGTTGTAGTCGATGTTCGCGTTCACCTGGTCCGCTTTGAAATACGACTCTGGACCCAGGATAACTGTGTCGGCATTTTGGGTTTGCAGGATGGCGAAATTTGGAGCCCCGCTGGGAATGAACAAGCTGCCGTTTGGCGCCTTGGCTTGCAGCAAGGCCAGCGCCTGCGGTGTGATCTGGCCGGGGGCGATGGTAACTCCAAAATCCTTCTGCGCGACCGCTGCAAGGCTCGCGGCGTCACGAGCGTTGCCCAGGTCCGGTGGAACCGCCACCAGAGAGTCTCCTAACAGTTCATCGTGGACGCGCTGGCCCTGATATGAACCGAAGAAAAACAGTTTGTCCTTGATGATCGGCCCTCCTACGTATCCGCCGAAGACATTCCGCTGCAGCGAGGGCGTCTGCAGACTATTGTGGCCAAAGAACCAATCGTTGGCGTCAAACGCCTTGGTTTGGTAGTACTCGTAAGCCCCGCCATGGAAAGCGTTGGTGCCGGATTTTGTCGTGAGTTCAATATGTGCGCCGCTGGTCGCCCCCTGGGATGCGTCGTACATGGCGGAATTTACGTGCAATTCCTGAATGGTTTCCGGCGGCGGACTGGGAAGGGCCTGGCCGATGGCACCATAGACTGAGGTGCTGGTCACAATTTGCCCGCTGGGATTACTTCCGTTGCCGTTCTCGCCGATGTTCACTGCTACGCGACTCGAGGTGACCTGGCTCGAGGACTTGCCATTAAAGATGTTGTTGCCGGAAACGCCATTCAGGGTGAAGCTGTTGCTGGTATCACGCTGACCATTCGCCCAGATGGACTGGTTCCCCAATCCTGCGTTGCTGCCGGCGGTGTTGAGGAAATCGGCGCTGACGCCGGGGCTCAGAATCGCAGCCTGGGTGAAGCTGCCGGTGCCGAGGGGAAGCTCGGCGATCTGCCGGTCATCCAGCGTGTAGCCGGTTGTGGTGTCGGTTTGATTCAGCAGTGGCGTGGCGTTGACCGTGACCGATTCGAACGCATGGCCGGGAGAGAGCTGCGCGTTTACCGTCGCGGTACGGTTTCCCTGGACCACAATCTGCGGGAAGACTTGCGTCTGGAATTTCTCTTTGGAAAATGTAACCTCGTAGGTGCCGATGGGCAGGTCGGCGACGCTGAATGAGCCGTTGTTCCTGGTCTCAGTCGTGACCACAAAATTGGTCGCCACATTGCGGATTTTTACCGCGGCATGTTGAACCACCGCGCCGCTGCTGTCAGTCACCGTGCCATCAATCGAGCCCAAAGTCTGTTGACCCGTGGCGAATTGTGCCAGCAGCGTCAGGAAGGCCAGCAGGAAAAGGCATGAACGAGTAAATCTTGACGGAGAAACGGGAACCTCTGTGAGACGGAACACGGCTGGTCCTCCTTGTGTGGAAGGTGCCCTTATAACAAAACTAGCCTCCCAAGTTCAAGGCTATCTGCGTGAAATTCTTGTAAAAATCCTGACCCTCAGGCAGCATTGTTTCCGATGCTAGACTGTTGCGGTGAAGCGCTTGGAAATCCTCTGCGTACTGCTCATCGCCACCGCGTCGTCCGCTCAGACCCACTCCTACAAATACAGTCGCATCGGCAATGATCAGGATGTCTCGCCGAAAGTGACTGCCGGTTATGCGCTGATGGGAGGCGGCTCAGACTTGGACGAGGCCTTCCGTTTTCTGTGCGAAAAGGGAGCAGGCGGGGATTTCCTAATTCTGCGCGCGGCGGGTGACGACGACTATAACCCTTATATAAGCGGACTGTGCAAGACCAATTCCGTTGCCACGCTGATTATTCCGAACCGCGAGGCCGCGAACGACCCTAATGTCGCCGATATCATTCACAACGCGGAAGTGGTCTTCATCGCCGGTGGCGATCAGGCCCGCTATATCAATTGGTGGAAGGACACGCCGGTCCAGGACGCGCTCAACGCCCACATCGCCGCTGGCAAGCCGATTGGTGGCACCAGCGCGGGCCTGGCGGTGCTGGGAGAATACATCTACTCGGCGCAGGGCGATGCGCCCGACGATGCCGACCTGACTTCCAGTTTGGCGCTGGCCGATCCGTATATCAGCCGGGTGACGGTGCGGCGCGATTTCTTGAAGATTGGCCTGCTCCGCAATACGCTCACCGACACGCATTTTGCCAAGCGCGACCGCATGGGACGCTCGCTGACTTTCCTGGCGCGCATTGTTCAGAATGGCTGGTCACCCAATCCGCGCGAGATCGCCGTCGATGAAAAAAGCGCGGTACTGGTAAATCCCGACGGAAAGGCACGCGTGATCGGCGACGGGCTGGGAGCTTATTTCATGGAGGTGCGCGAGAAACCGTCGCTGTGCCGCACAGGAACCCCGTTAAGCTTCAACAATATCGCGGTCTATCACGCGCCCAAGGGAGCGGAATTTGACCTGAAGAACTGGAGCGGATCGGGCGGAAACCAGTATTCGCTCTCGGTCGAGCGAGGATTGGTGAGCAGCACGCAGGCGGGAGGTGGGATTTACTAGTCGCACGCAATCTATCTTTGCGGTTGGGTACTGACGGGATCAGCAGGAGTTGCCGGCGTAGCTACGGGCTGGCTCTGCGCGGCGTGAGGCTGGCTGGTCATGGCGCTCTCCGGATTGAGCAGATGCTGCTGGTCTGGCCCCAGGCCGAGTTTGATCAGGGCCCGCGCGTCGGGCGTGGTCTTGGATTGCCAGCCGTTGTCGGCCTGATATTTCTGCATCGCCTGCTGCGATGCGTTGTCCCACGTGCCCGAAGGCTGTCCGGTCAAATAGTGTTCGCGAATCAGCGCCTGCTGGATCTGTTTGGCCCTCTGGGCGTCGATTTTCTGCTGTCCGCGCTTGCGCGAGCTGCGGGACTTCTTTCCGTGATGGGAAGTTTTGTGGGTCGAGACTGGGTGGTCAGAGGCTTTTTGTGACGATTCCGGCTTTGCGGTTGCCGTCGCAGCATCCGCAACCCAGGCGCACGAAAGCGCCAAGGCCAACCAAGCGCAGATCGCCAGAGCGAACCGTTTCCCGTAGCGCGCAGGAAAAGCCAAGAATGTCACCCCTCAAACGAACAACCGGCACTGAGTATCATGCGGGAGTTGCCGCCCTCAGTGCCAGTCTCTCAGTGCGTGGCCCGGTTACGGAAGTGTACCGGCCAGGAAGATGGTCCCGCCCTGGCGTCCGGCTCCACGCTGGCGAACGAGGAACACCACGTCCTGTCCGCTCTTCAAGCTGGAAGTAACCCGGCCGAATTGGTCTTCGTTATTGACTGGTTGTTTGTTGATCTCGAGGACAACGTCGCCTCGCGCCAGTCCGATATCTTCGGCGAAGGAACCCGGCTTTACGTCCTGCACGATCACGCCCTTGCCGGCGGGAATGTCGAGCCGGTCCGCCATATCGGCGGTGACGGGATGCACGGTCACACCGAGCTTGCCTTCTCTCGGCGCAGCCTCCTCGCCACCTTCATCTTCCTCACCAAGACGCGCGGCAAACAGTTTCGCCCGGTCGCCTACGGTGACCGAGGCGTCATCCTTCTTGCCGTTGCGGACGAAGCCAATGTCAATTTTGGAACCAGGCTTGCGGCTGGCGATGTCCGCGACCAACTCGTCACCGTTCTTGACTGGCTTGCCATCCACGGAGGTGATGGTGTCGCCCACTTTCAAGCCCGCTTGATCAGCCGGCGTGCCGGCCACCACGTTGGCGATGGTCACGCCACTGTTCACACCATAGACACGGGCGATTGCGGGATTCTCCTGCGCGGCAAACTCAATCCCAATCGAGCCGCGCGAGACACGATGCTCGGGTCCGATGAGCTGGTTATAAACCGTGACAATGGTATTCGAGGGCAGAGCGAATCCGACCCCGGCATAAGCATTGGTGTCGGTGAGAATCGCGGTGTTGATGCCGATCACCTCGCCAGCCATATTGACCAGCGGGCCGCCGGAGTTGCCAGGATTGATGGCTGCATCGGTTTGAATGAACGACTGGAACTGCCGGTTGGGAACAATATTTCGCCCCTTGGCGGACACAATGCCGGCGGTAACGGTTTCCTGCAGCCCAAACGGACTGCCCACCGCCAAGACCCAGTCACCGACCTGCATGCCTTCCGAATTCCCCAGTTTGGCCACCGGCAAAGGCTTGTCGGTTTCGATCTTGATCACCGCCAGATCGGTCTCCTGATCGGTGCCGATCACTTTAGCGTCATGCAACACGCCCGGCGGGTCATCCTGCAGCTTTACCCGGATACGGTCCGCCTTCTCTACCACGTGGCGATTGGTAACGATGTAACCTTTGGCATCGACCACCACGCCAGAGCCGAGCGAATGTTCGCGAATCGGCCCCTGCTGCTGCTGACCACCGAAGAAGCGGTCAAAAAAATCGTCAAAGGGATTCTGATCTTCGCCACCGCCTCCGCCTTCATCGGGCATTCCACGCCGCCGATGCGGGTTCTTGATGACGGATTCGGTGTTGATGTTCACCACGCTCGGTTCCAGTTGCTTGGCGATCTGGGAAAACTGGTTGGAGAGCTGCTGCGGCGAAGGAATGGTCAGCGGCGTCGCTGCGTCGGAACTCTTTTTGCTCTCCTGGCCCTTCACTCCCTTGGAGATGATCGTTCCGATCAGAATGCCCACCGTCAGGGTGGCCAGAATGGTGAAGGTATAGGCCATCCGATTGGCCTTCATACGCAACCAGAGACCACTCACTTGCGGATCCATACGTGAACTTCCTCCCGTACTACTAATCTTGACATTATAACGGTTCGCCGCGCAGGGGTGAAAATCGGCTGGCTCTGGGGTAGTGGTTGTCATCCCGAGCCGCCTTCTGTTGGCGAGCGAGAGATCTGGGCGCGCCGTGCGAATGCTTCGCGTTCTTTGCGAAGCACCGAAATCGCACGAATTGGCGCGCATCCTCGTCGGCAAACTGAGCTACTGCCGCCTCTGGGAGCCGCACAGAAATTTCCTCTGACTTTAGATGCGAATCGCGCCCGGAAGTCACTCGTACACGGCGTTTTTCTGAAGCTTTGCCTTAAACCGCTACCGGAGTTTCCACCAGAACCTTCCGTTGCAGCTCGATGGTGCTGGAGAGAGAGCGTGCCACCAGGCAAAGGCGTTCCGATTTTTCGAGCAGGCGCAAGCCCAGTTCACGAGCCTCGTCCTGATACAGGATCAGCACCGGGTGCAGAGTGATTTTGGTGAAACGCAGGCTCCCGCCTTCCTTCTCAATCACGCCGTCCACGGCCACTTCGATGCCCTGGAAGTCCAGCTTGGAAGCTCGCGCGACAGCTTGAAATGTGGCGATGAAACAGGAAGACACTGCCGCCAGCAGGAAGTGCTCCGGGGTCCAGAAGCCCGGCTCGCCGCCGAACTCTGGCGGAGCGGAAAAATGTACGATGCGCGGAGCGCCGTGCTCCAGCTCGACAAAGCTGCGGTCGTTTTGATGAAACTGGGCGCTGGCGTGATAGGTATATTTGCTTTCCATGACTATTCTCCTCGAATTCACGCTAACAACTCACGGGCCGTCGGGCTGTGACTGCCGTCACCAAAGCGCAAGGGAATTACGCGAGGCGCAAAGGACGAAGGACTAGAGTTGCGCGGCTGGACACTCCTGGGCCAGCTTCATTTGGCTTAGCTCTCAAATTGGTCACCGCCGGGATGTGACTGATGTTATGGGCGCTGTTGACCCCATTGTGATCCATGTCACGTCGGCTGGTGAGAAGGGTCACGGCAGGGCGTTACACGAGGGCCGAGAATAGTTGCGATGACCTAAGGTGGGCCGCGCACTGCAGCCCGGCCGGTGGGGAGGCTAATATGTCCGACGACAAGCGCGATATCCTTGAAGTCCTCAAGTTTGAATTGAATTTCCTCGAGCAGGGCGGCTATGGCCGCTCGGTGCGAACTCCGTGGAAACCGACTTCGATTTTTCTCGACTCCCCCTCCTGCATCAACTTCAACGATGCCAGCCGGCCGCATCCTTGCAACGAATGCCTGCTCACCGATTTTGTTCCCGCGAATGGCCAGGAAGAGCCGGTTCCCTGTCACCACATTCCGCTCAATTCCCAGGGTGAAACGGTGTACACCATGGAGCGGCAGCGCGAGCAAGTTGACCTGGAGGAGGCGGTCAAGAACTGGCTGCGCACCACCATCCAGCGGATCGAGCAGGAGCGTGCAGTCAAAGCAGGAAGACCAGCAGCCGTACCCGCACCAACACCGGCTCACTAAATCCCAGCCAGCGACAGAAGCCTAACCGATGGGCCTTCCCTTTTGGGATGGCCCCAATCAGCCTAACCAGTTCTATAATTGTGATATTGGCTGTTGGAGAGCAGCCTGGCCGCAATCAGTGAGGAGGTTCCCCAATGCTCTCCAAGTGCGCGAACCCTACGTGCTTCGCCCGTTTTCGCTTTCTGCGCCAGGGCCGGATCTTCAATATCGAAATTAAGGAGAATTCTGCAGAAAATTCCCGTCCGCTGAACGCCAGGATCGAACACTTTTGGCTGTGTGAAAGTTGTGCTCGAGTCATGAAGGTTGTGCGTGAAAACGGTGTGGCGGGCACGCGTCCGCTCTACCCGCAACTCACTGCAGGAACGCCAGCGGAACAGCCGCCACGCCGATGGCCAGCTGCGGAGAAATCGGTAGGAGTGCCGAGCCAGGAGGGACCACACCAGCGCGGGACAGAAGGCCCATCAATTCCGCTTGGGCGAGCCGGCCTCCAGGTCCCGAGGAAATGACTTGAAAGTTACGTCACGGGATTTCGAGGAGGTCTTCTTTGCCGCGTCGGTTTCACGTTCGGTAAGAGTACCTTTCAGGACGTAGTAGGCCTCGTCATTCAGCGTCTTCCCTTCTCCACGCTCCACTGTGCCATTGAACTCGAACCACACACCATGCACAGTTTCAGTAGTGAAGCTGAGTCTGTTCCCGTCGAGCTTGCCCTGTTTGAAGAACTGATCGAGAAACGCGCCGCGATCCCCCTCCCCGTCGCCGTAGCGGGAAACAAAGCCGGTCACGCGGCCTGCATCTTCCACCGTGATCTGCACGAACTCTCCTTCCTTGAGAAATGTGTACATACCCGAGTAGTCGTCGGTGGGTTTTGCATTTTCCGAAGGAGTTTGAGCATGCAGAAGCGTGCTGACGAACAGGAAGACCAGAGCAATCGCCGGAAGGTTGCGCCTCACCGATCCTCCTTGCGGGTGAGCGTGAGGTCGGCAAACTCGGTCCATTTGCCCGACTCATTCTTGGTTTCCATCAGCCACTCCCACTGCTTCGTGTCCGGCTTCCAGCGGAAGGTGGTGTGGAATGGGCCGTCGGGATATTCGAAAACAAAGCGGATCTCATTATCAGCGCGCGTGCCATAGCCCAAAGTCTCAGAGAAGCGGCCGCCGTACACATCGTTCCAGTGGGCGACATAGCGTTCGCTGGTGTTGTCATACCCGATCATGACGAGCGCTTCGTACGCCTTCGCTGGGTGTCCTTCTCATGAATGCGCAGAAACTGATGATTCAGGATCCAGTCGGCTTCGATCGAGTGCTCAGCGCTTTGGCCCCTGACTTTGCCGGTCATTTTCCACGAACCGGCCATGTTGTCCAGCAAAAGATCGTTGAAGATATGTTTGGGTCCGTCGAGTTGCGCCGGTTCCTGTGAGAAGCAAGTCCCAACACCAAGGATGAGAAGCAAACAAGCAGTAAACGCGCGTGCCGGCCAATTGTAAGAACTCATATCGTCTCGCTTCCCATTAGAGCACGGAAATCTCGCCTCGGGAACCTCCGGATGCGCCGCTGCTTGTGCTTGACGGCTATAATCAAACTACTTTGGCCGGCCCGTGGGGCGAGCTATGAGACCAGGCCCAACGTTCATCGAATCTGCGCTGAAAGCTAGACCCGGGCCGCCCGCCGCGCTGAGCCTGCTGGTCACACTCGAACCCTGGCATCGGGTCTTTCTGCGCAACCTGCGAGACTCGCTTTGGTCCCACCAGCCACCGCCATTGTCCTTAACCTTGTCCTCGCCGCCAGGTAATTTCTGGGACGACGTATTTGTCCGCTCCCGGCTTCCGTGGGGCAGATTCGTGGAATCCGCCATCTTTCACGCTGCAGTCATCATGGTGCTGTGGAGTTCCGCGCGCTTCTGGCCGGCGAGACCTCTAGTGGTTCAACCGTTTGTCTTTCATAGTCCAGAGGTCGCCTATTACGATGCGGCCGAGTATCTCCAGCCACTCGATACCGGCGGCCCACCTGTCCCTTCGCCGCAAAAGGGTGATCCCGAACACGCAGCGCAGCCGATCATTTCTGTTCCGCCGGAACCGGACAATCGCCGGCAGACGATTGTCACTCCACCGAAATTGAAACTGAGCCAGGACGTACCCTTGCCAAACGTCGTGGCGTGGTCGCAAACGCAGCCGGCGATCCCTTTGGCAGCGACGGCGCGAGCTTCGGATCTGCGAATTCCAGCGCTGCCGAACTCCGTGGTCGCACCACCACCGGAGGTAACCAGGAGCCGGCTCGATCCACCGCCGGCATTGGCAGATGCGGCCATCGCTCCTGCGCCTGAGATCATCGTGCCCGCTTCGAAACGCGAACTGCTGCCTCAGGCCGCAGTGGTTGAGCCACCGCCCAGCGTCGCAACCGCTTCCACGCGTCGTTTGAGCGACATCAACATCGGACACAGTGAAGTAGTGGCCCCGGCGCCGCAGCTTCCAGTCGGCGAGCAGCATGCCTTGAGTAGTCTGGCGCAGGCATCGCTGGGGAGCCCGGCCGCAGCGGTCGTTCCGCCACCGCCGTCGGTTCAAGGTGCGGACGCCGCGCGCAATGACGGACGTTTGATCGCGCTCAACGTTCGCCCTGCACCGCCAACCGTACCCGTCGATCCGCCGAACGGAAACCGCCGCGGAACCTTTGCCGCCACACCGGAGGGTAAAGCCGGCGCGTCCGGCACTCCCCCGATCGCCGCTTCCAATGACCCGCCCGGGTCCGGAAACCGCGGCACCGGAACCACTCCAAACCAGGCTTCCAGCGCGATTCCCCCAGGGCTTTTTGTGGGCGCGGCGCAGAGGTCTGCCAGCACCTCGGCAATTGCCGGATCAGGACGGTCTGGCGGAGATCCGCCGTTGATGGCCAGCGCGGACCCGCCGGTGGGTTCTCCGCCACGCAGGGTGGCGTCTGAGCTGTCTCCGGATGGGCAAAGCGACGAAGAACGCAAAGTATTCGCCGGGCGAAAGTCGTATGGCATGACGCTGAGTGTGCCCAACCTGAACTCCGCCGGCGGAAGCTGGGTGATGCATTTTGTCGAGTTGAAGGAAAGCGAGAAACAGGGCGATCTGCTGGCGCCGGTCGCCACGCGAACCGCCGATCCTGGCTATCCATTGGAGTTGATGCGACAGAACGTGCACGGCACGGTGTCGCTTTCGGCGGTGATTCACAGCGACGGCTCGGTAGGCGATGTGCGCGTGCTCAACGGCGTGGATGATCGCCTGGACCAATACGCCTGTGATGCATTGTTGCGCTGGCACTTCCTGCCGGCGCTGAAAAACGGCAATCCGGTGCCGCTGCAGGCCGTGGTCATGATCCCGTTTCGTCCGCGCAGAGGATTCTAGGACAACGCGATTGTCATCCTGAGCGAGCGTTTTTTGCGCAGCGAAGGACCTGGGCGAGCCGTGCGAAGCGTCGCGTTCTTTGCGACGCAGCAATCGCGCGTTTGGCTCGCTTCCTTGCCAAACTGCCTCCCCATGCAATTCTCGCCGCCCAATCTCGGCCGGCTCCTTCAACGCCACTCCTTGGTAATTAGAGTCGTCCTGTGAAACGTGCTACAAAAACCTTCTAGCGCATATTCGGCTAGAGGAAACCATGGAATCTGCTCCGGTGGCAGGGTTGCTCCTGCTCAACCTCATAGTTCTTGCACTTCTCCTGGCGCGGCAAAAGAAGCAGCCGTCACGGACCGAGTCCACCCTCGTGATGGTCTTATTTTTCTTCTCGGGATTTCCCGCCCTGATTTATCAGATTGTCTGGCAGCGGGCGCTGTTTGTGATCTACGGCGTCAACGTGCAATCGGTCGCAGTGGTCGTCAGTGCATTCATGCTGGGGCTGGGATTGGGAAGTCTGGCCGGCGGATGGCTTTCGTCCGCATTCCCGCGGCAGGGCATCGTAATCTTCGGCATCTGTGAGCTGGGTGTGGCTGTCTTCGGGCTGGGCTCTCTGAGCATTTTTCAATGGGCTGCCGGATATACCGCGGGCGCCAGCCTGGGGCTGACTGTGATTTTCAGCTTCCTGTTGCTCATCGTGCCCACTCTGCTGATGGGTGCAACCCTTCCGCTCCTGGTCGAGCAGTTGGTGCGTTGGTCGCGGAATGTCGGCTACTCCGTGGCGACGCTGTATTTCGTCAACACGTTAGGATCCGCGGTGGCCTGCTATCTTTGCGCCGTCGTGGTGCTGCGCAACTTCGGGCAATCCGGCTCGGTGACCATCGCCGCCTGCATCAACCTGGCCGTAGGTGCAACTGCGTATCTTTACGGCCGCACTCGGGAAAAACAAACCGCTCCCGATCCCCCGATTGCGCTACAAACGTCCGCAGCCGCATTGGGCTTGCCTCTGGGCTTGGCCATGGGAATTGCCGGGCTCGCAGGATTCATCGCCTTGGGATTTGAAATCGAATGGTTTCGGGTTTTGGCCCTGGGCTCGGCGGACCGCGCCCCCGCGTTTGCGCTCTTGTTGTCTACGTATTTGGCGGGAGTGGCAGCGGGTTCTTATGCGAGCGACAGACTGACGGAGAACAAGAGTTCGGCTACGGTGCTCCACATCATTGGTCTGCAGCTTTTGTGTTCAGGTGCAATTTCGGCGTACTTGCCGCCGCTGGTGGCGGAGCTCTCGTGGAAAGGCCACGCGCTGATGGCGAGTGCGCCGGCTTTTTTCATCACTGCCGGCCTCCTAGGCTCCGCCTTGCCGCTGCTTTGCCGGCTGGCCGTCTCCGCCGGAAAGGAATCCGGCCGCGAGATCAGCCTGATCTACGTTTCCAACATTGTGGGATCGACGCTCGGCAGCCTGGCGGTAGGCTTCGTCCTGGCAGATTATTTCGGATTGAAACAGATTGCGCTCCAGCTTGCGCTGCTGTCGGCAATCGCCGGGGCGCTCGTGCTGTTCTTCTCCACTGGCCGCTTCCGGATGCCTTCAGCAAGGACGCTGGCCCCCGTCCCGGTGGCGCTGGCAGTGGTCCTCTTGTCTTCTCTCCTCTATTCCAATCTCATCGGCAAGCTGATCTTCGGTCCGAAAGCGGCCCTGGCCGACGAACTTGCCCACGTGGTGGAGAACCGCAGCGGCGTCATCGCGGTAACGCAGGACGGCGGGGTCATGGGAGAAGGCGTCTACGACGGCTACTTCAACATCGATCCCATGAACGACAAGAACCTGGTGATCCGGGCGTACGCGTTGAGCCTGTTTGTTCCTGCGCCCAAGCGGATCCTCATGATTGGACTGTCCTCCGGTTCCTGGGGCCAAATCCTGGTGAATCATCCCTTGGCCGAGTCACTGGATGCGGTCGAGATCAATCCCGGATATCTGCCGCTGGTCGCGCAATATCCGATGGTGAGCTCGCTGTTGAGCAATCCCAAGGTGCACATCGTGATTGACGATGGCCGGCGCTGGCTGCTGGCGCACCCAGACGCGCACTACGACCTGATCGTGGCCAACACATCGTTCTATTGGCGCGACCACAGCTCGGTCCTGACTTCAAGCGATTTTCTCCAGCTGGTGAAAATGCACCTGAACTCCGGCGGCGTGTTCTACTACAACACGACTGGGTCCGCGGATGTCCTCGGAACCGGCTTGCACGTTTTCCGCTACGGCATAAGAGTGCTGAATTTTCTGGCGGTCAGCGACACGCCATTTCAGGTCGACAAGAACCACGGCCTGGCAATGCTGCGGCAGTACCGGATTGACGGCCAATTAGTCTTCGACCCTGACAATCCGCGTGCTCAGGTCGCGCTCGCGGCCTTCGCCGCTCTGGCCGACACGGTGCACGGACCGCCGCAGGAGGTCGGACTGGAAACCGGCGACATTCTGGCCGCCCGTCTTGGCCCTCGCCACGTTGTCACCGACGACAACATGGGGGCGGAATGGGATGCGGATTTCGATGCACCGTGGCGCTGAAGAGTGGACCGATCACCCCGGCGACTGGCCTTGCCTCACGAGCGGAGTACTTGACTTAGTCAACTAATTAGTTGACACTACGGCAATGAAGGTTTCTGCCGCGCCCCCTTCCGCCAGCAGCCCGCGAGTGCAAACCGTGCGCCGCTTCAATCGCTTTTATACCCGGCACATTGGCGTGTTACACGAAGGGCTGCTGGACAGCCCTTTTTCCCTGGCCGAGGTCCGCGTCCTCTACGAGTTGGCCCACCGCCGGCACCCCACCGCAACCGAACTGGGCAAAGAACTGGGGCTGGACGCCGGCTACCTCAGCCGGATGCTGGGCGGCTTCGAGAAGCGGAGTCTGATCGCGCGCACCCCTTCGGAAGCCGATGGCCGCCAGTCCTATCTGTTGCTGACCGATCGTGGCCGGAAGGCCTTTGCGCCGCTGGACGCCCGCTCCAACCAGCAGGTCGCTCTCATGCTCAGCCGGCTTTCCCCTGAACGACAGCAGCAACTGGTGGGAGCGATGCGCACGATTGAACAACTGCTAACGCCACAAACCGGACCAAAGGCTACCTACTTGCTGCGCACCCATCAGCCGGGTGACATGGGATGGGTAGTTAACCGGCATGGCGTTTTGTACTGGCAGGAGTACGGCTACGACGAGCGTTTTGAGGCGCTGGTCGCAGGCATCGTGGCGGAGTTCATCCAGAACTTTGATCAGAGGCGCGAACGCTGCTGGATTGCGGAAAAAGACGGCGAAAATGTTGGCTGCATCTTCTTGGTGAAAAAATCCAAAACTGTTGCCAGGCTGCGTCTGCTACTCGTGGACCCGGGCACGCGAGGAATGGGCATCGGCAGACGACTGGTAGATGAATGCGTGCGTTTCGCGCGCCAGGCCGGATACAAGAAAATCACGCTGTGGACACAAAGCGAATTGCACGCGGCGCGGCATCTGTATCAAGATGCCGGCTTCAAATTGGCAGACCAACAGCGACACAGCAACTGGGGGCGTGACGACCTCGTCGCTCAGACCTGGGACTTGAAGTTGTAATCTTCACGGAGCGGGACTTCCGGCGACCCAATAATAATCGATCCCTTGCCCGGCAAAGGTTCCCAGATAAGAAACGCGGCGAGGGCTGACTCGCTGCGCAACTTCCGCTTGCGCTCCCCGCGGCGCCACCACGAGATGCTCGCCGGCGGGAACGGGATCGCGGTCGTAGCGGGCAATCACCTGATTGCGATAAAACGCTAGGCCGAATTCCGTTTCGCGGGAGACCTCAAACACCGCCAGCGGCAAGGGCTTGGTTTCTAGTCGGCTGATTTCGTTTGCCAGGGACCGGGCTGAGAGTACGTCGTCCAGTGCTGGAGCACCCAACCGCAGCACGCCTGCCAGGCCCAGCACGACGGGCACGAGGGTCACAAAACGCAATGCACCCAGGCCCAGTCGGGTGCGCAGCGTGATCGCAATTCCGGTCGCGAGCGCAGCCGCAACGACCACTGCAACTGCCGTCGCTCGATTCCACGGCAAATGGTGCTGAGAGACTAAGTACGCGATCGTTAGCGCTGGAACCAAAATCGCTGCGGCGACAACAGAGTGCAGGACAATCAGAACTTTATTCGGGCGATCATCTCCAGACACGTGCCGCCTGACATACTCCGCCAGCAGCAATGTTCCGGCGGGCAGCGCAGGAATTATGTAACCAGGCAGTTTCGATTGGGAGACGGAGAAAAATACGATCGGAACGGCAAGCCAGATCACAAGAAACGCGTTGAGCGCGTCTTCCGATCGGAGCATTTCCCGTCCTTCGGCCCACCACGCGCGGACGCTTTCGGTCACTGCCGCGACTACGAAAATCGTCCACGGAACAAGTCCGAGCAGAGCCACAGGAAGGTAATACCAGAACGGCTGCTTGTGGCGATAGAGGTTGGTTCCGAAGCGCGCCAGGTTGTGTTCGAGAATAAAAGTGCGAAAGAACTCCGGATTTCTCGCCTGCACCGCGAAGTACCAGGGCAGCGCCAGAGCGCAGAAAAGCAAGATCCCGGGCAGCAATAGCGTCCGTAAGAGCAGGCGTGATTCGCCCTTAGCAACAGCAAAGATCACGACAATCACTGCGGCCAAAAACGGCGCCACCGGACCTTTCGCCAATGTGCCGAGAGCCAGCAACGCGTACGCGAGCGCCAAATAAACTTTGGATTCGCTTTCGTACCACGCCCACCAGGCCAGTAAAGCAAGCGTGAGCGCCGCGGCCAGCGCCATATCCATAGATGCGGCACGGGCAAAGCCAATCACACCCGCGGCAGAAGCTGTCATCAGCGCGCCATCAATCTGGAATCCCGGCCGAAAGCGGCGAAGGAAAAAATAAATCCCGACCACCATCAAGCTGGCATCTATCGCGGAAGGTAGCCGCGCCGCCCAATCGTTCACTCCGAAAGCACTGTAAGCCAGCATCGCCTGCCAGTAATAGAGAGGCGGTTTTTCGAGCCACGGCTGGCCGCCTAGCGTGGGTGTGATCCAGTCGTGGCGGGCAAGCATCTCGCGCGCCACTTGCGCATAACGAGGTTCGTCGGCGCCAATCAGGCCAAAATAAGCAAGGCCGAAGAAAAACAAAAAGCCGCAGAAGCCCACCAACAGGAGCGCGTCTGTGCGGAAACGAGAGTCAGATGTCAAGGGTTTCATCTGCCAGGCACGAAGATCAGGAGTTCTCCTTCGGCTTCAGCAGCACATACACGCTGATCACCGTCCACGCGGTTTCCAGCATCACAAAGCCGATCTGAAAAGGGTGGAGGGCGATGTAAGCAAGGATCGCCGAGCCCACCGCATTCAAAACGTTGTAGGTTGCGGTGCGCGCATCCATCCACTTCAACTGGTGGCCCGCATAAGCAATGAGAATCAGCAAAGCGCCGACAAACGAGGCAGCCTGCCGCGCCAGTGAGATGTCCATGGAGAACTATTGTACGGAAGGCGGGGTGCGAAGCTGCTCCACAATGCGCGCCACCGCGATGGACAACGGACCATCCACTGAACAGCCGCTGGCGCATTCATGCCCACCGCCGCCAAATCGCGCAGCGACGTCGGCCACGTTGAGTTGTCCCTTGCTGCGCATGCTCACGCGGAACCGCCCGTCGGGCAGCTCGCGGAAAAACGCCGCCACTTCCACATCGTGGATGGAGAGCGCGTAGTTCACCAGGCCTTCGCAATCTTCTTCTTTGGCGCCGGCTTGCGCCATCTGTTCCTGTGTAGCCCAAATCCAGGCCAGCGGTCCCTCGCGATGAAGATTGGAAAGCGCGGCGCCGAGCAGGCGCATCTTCGCCGTGGAATGTCCGAAGTACACATTGCGGGCGCAACGGGCGGGATCGGCGCCGGCCAGCACCAACTCGCGCGCCAATGTGAATGTGTGCTCGTTTGTTCCCTGAAACATGAACGAACCGGTATCCGTGAGCACGGCCGTGTAAAGACAGGTCGCGATCTCTGGAGAAATAACTACCCCGGCTTCGCGGGCCAAGCGGTAAACCATCTCGGCTGTGGCCACCGCCGTGGGATCTACCCAGTTCACATGGGCAAAGGGACGGGCAGTCATGTGATGGTCAATGCTGATCAAAAAGCGGCCCTCCAGCCCCTCCAGTTGCGTGCGCTGAATGCTGTCGCACTCCAGAATGATGGCAGCGTCGTAACCGCCGTTCACGCGTTCGCTGGCAATGACTTTGTCGGCAAACGGCAACGGCTGATAGATGCGGGGAACGCCGTCGTGCAGAACCACTTCGGCTTCCTTGCCCATGGAGTGCAGGATCTGACAGCAGGCGAGAGCGGAACCAACCGCGTCTCCATCCGGGCGCGCGTGCGAGGTCAGAAGAAAACGGTTGCGCCGTTCGATATGTTTAAGGACTTCGTGCAACATCTTTAGCTGACGACGGACTCCCGTCGCTCCATCCTGCTATGGGCCCCTTTTCCGGGAGCGATTCAACAGCTCGTCGATCCTGGCTTCGTACTTCTGCGACCGGTCCAAATGGAAAAACAACTCCGGCGTGCGGCGCAAGTGCAGGCGTTCTCCGACTTCGTGGCGAATGAAACCCACCGCCGCGGCCAGGCCCGCCAGCGAGCGCTTGGCTTCGACTTCATCGCCCTCGACCACAACCTCGACCCTGGCCGAGCGCGAATCCTCAGCTAGTTCCACAGCGCTCACGCTGACCAGGCCGATTCGAGGATCGCCAAGTTCGCCTTCCACAATGGTCTCGATTTCCTCGCGCAAGGCTTCTCCCAGCCGCTCCCGATGGTACTTTCGCCCCCGCCGTTCCACTGCTTTTTTCCTCGGAGTAAAACGAATGAGAATATCAGAAAACCGGCTTCCGGTGTGCACGCAAATAGGACAAGCGCTGGGACCGGCCTGCCGTTCAGAACAAAACAAGTGGGTGCCCCATCCTTTCGCGTTCTTTGCGAAAGGGTGGGAGACGACAAAATAATCGCGCGCTTGGCTCGCGTCCTTGCCAAACTGCACGCTACCAAAACCCGGCGCCTATTTTCCCGCTGCCGCGGGGTCAAGTAAAATTAGCGACACCTCATCAAGGAAGGTCATCCCATGGCTCTCGACATTCGTGGTCTTGCTCCCCTGTTGCAGGTTTTTGATATGCCGACGTCGATCCGCTTCTACCGCGATATGCTGGGCTTCGAAATCGTCAGCAACTCGAGACCGGGAGAACTGGGGGACGACTTCGGTTGGGCACTGCTTCGGTTCAATGGCGTGGAACTGATGCTCAACACTGCTTACGAGGACGCACACCGGCCACCGGCGCCCGACCCCCGCCGCGTGGCCGCACATTCCGATACGGCGCTGTACTTCGGCTGTCCGGACGTGGATGGAGCCTACGAACAACTCCGTGGTAAAGGCCTTGACGTGAAGAAGCCGGTCGTCCGTGACTACGGCATGAAGCAACTGTCACTGGTCGATCCCGACGGGTACCACCTGTGCTTCCAGTGGGCGGTGTGATTGGCCACTATCACGCCAGGACCCTCTTGCGTGTTGCCGGCAGCAGCGTCTCGCAGGCGGTCCTCAACACCAATCGTGGCGCACCCCGGCGGATGGTCATCAGATATGGCACGGCTCTTTTTGCGTCGTACTTCGCGGTTTCGCGCAATAACCAGCCCAGACCTTTCTGCACCATGTCGTCTTCATCGGAGAGAAGCAGGTTGGACAAGCGCTTGATCTCAGGGAAAAACATCTTTTGCCGCGCGCCCCGGATCAGCGCCACGCAAGCCGCGCGCCGATGCCAACGATTGCGTGACTTCGCCCAGCGAAACACACGGCGAACGCGGTCTGGCTTGGCCGCAACCATGGGTGCGATCAAGTAGTGCACCAGCCCATCATGATCCGCCCAATTGCTGATCCGCGATAGCCAGGACTCGAACAAGCGGAACTCGGCCTCGCCGAACTTCTCGGTCAGTGTCTCCAGCAGCAATACGGCGAAAATCTTTTCCTCGAGCATGCGCCCCGAGAAAAGCCTGTCCGCAACTTGCACCAAGAAGGGCAAACCGAGTTCCTTGAGGATGGTTCGCCGGAAGCGGCCAGCGACTTTTCGCAACTCCGCCGTGTACCACCCACGCGATTTGATTTCTTCCTTGAAAAACCACTGGACTTCTTTGGAATGCGGCGCCGAGCCGCCGTCTTTCAGCACACGACGGATGTGGGCTGCAATGTAAGCGGGCGTGATTCTGCGCTTGGGCATGGGGTGTAGCAACTGGTAGCCAGTAGTTGGCAACTAGGCACGAACAACCAGCGGGACTAGCTACTGGCCACTGGCTTTGTACTCTTATCGTAGATCCACAATAACAAAGCCGTCGCGAGTCCCACGCCAGTCACCACGTACCAGATTCGTTCCGGCCGGTGGGTGACTTCGCCAAAATGATGCATGAGCGTCCCGCCGAACCATCCGCCAATGAGCGAGCCGATTCCAATCGGCAAAAACGCAAAGCCCATGTAGGTTCCCTGTTGGTCAGGCGGCGCGAGACGCGAGATGTAGTTATAGTACGGCGGTTGCTGAGTGATTTCGCCGAGCGCGAGAACAAACAACGAAAGCACGGCTCCCCAGACCGTCGGGCGCACAGCGACGATCAGCCAGGAAACCGAGGTGATGACGGTGCCGAGAATCACCGCCTGAAATGCCGGTAACTTGCGGGCCAGGAAGTTTACCGCCAGCGTAAGGCAGATCACGCTCACGCCATCGGTAATCAGAATCATCTCGACGTCCGCATTGGGATTGATATACCGGTGGATATAACCCGGCAGGCTGATGTATTGCTGCCAGAACACGACCCAGTATCCCGTGAAAATCACCAGAAACCACATGAAGCGGCTGATGCCGGCGAGTACAAGAATCAGGAGTCCACACCAGATCCACCAGGGCACGTTGACGCTGGGATAAATCCATAAGGCGATGCGCAGCAGCAGCGCGATCAGCAATACCGGCAAGACCAACCGATAGTTGCCCACTACCACGCAGAAATTCCTCGCCACCGTCGCGACTGACGGCGGAGGCGCGTCGCCCGGTTTGCGCGGCTCGCGGAAGAAAAGCACCACCACAAAAAACATGAGGAAGACGCTCAGCGCGGCGACGCGATAAACATTCTCCACGCCCAGATGGCGGTGGGTCCAGGAAGCGACATAAGGCCCGGCGGCGCCGCCAATGTTGACCAGCGTGTAGTAAATCGAGTAGCCGATGGAACGAACGTTCTCCTTGGAAGCGCGGGCCGTGGTCCCGACCACGCACGGTTTCACCATCGAAATGCCGAGCGCAGGAAGAATGAGGATGAAGCCGACGAACAGACTGAGCGGCACGGCATTGCGCACCGGGGCCAGCCAGGATGCGCCGATTGAGCCGATCAGAAAATACGCCACGCTCAGGATCAGATATGCCGATGCCAGGGCGCGACGAAAGCCCAGGCGGTCGGCGGCCGCGCCGCCAAAGATGGCAAGAAACCAAACCATTCCGCCGAAAATGCCGGTCAGCGTGCCGGTCTGCTCGGTGGAAAAATTCAGCCGCTCCTGCAGGTACAGAGCGAGAGAGGCGAATGCTCCGTAGTAGGAGAGGCGTTCGAAGATTTCGCTGACGTTGGCGACCCAGAAAGGGCGCTCGAAGCCGGTGCGAATGTCGTGCAAGCGTTGCGAGAAGGTCAAGCGCGGCTCCTGCGGAAGTTCATCGAGAATTCTCCCTGAAATTGTCATCCCGAGCGACGCCCGAGTAGCGCATACGCGACGAGGGCAAGTCGAGGGACCTGCTTTTCTTCAGATTACCAATCGCTTCCTGACTTCCTCTGCTGACAAACCAGCGATGCGAATCACTTTTCTGCGGCTGGTTTCGCCGGACGCTATAGTAACGGAGGAACGCGGAACCTTCAAAAGATTTGCGAAGAATTCAATGCATGCGGCATTGGCCCTGCCCTCGACGGGAGGAGCAGTCAAAGCCAGCTTCAGAGCATCGCCGAGTTCGCCAGTGATAGCATTTTTCTTCGCTCGCGGCTGAACTTTCACAGCAAAGGTCACGCCAGACGAAGTTTCGTGGACCGGGATCATGAAAGTCGATTTCACCCCAGAGTCACAGGGCCACAGAGGAGCACATAGAAACGATTAAGAATGGCGCACGTCCTCTGATCTTTTGACTTTCTCTGTGTCTCAGTGTCTCTGTGGTGAACTATCTTCTTCTTTCCCCGAAAATCGACGTTCCTACGCGCACGCAGGTCGATCCTTCCTCAATCGCAACTTCGAAATCGTGCGACATGCCCATCGAAAGCACTGCTGTCCCGCCTGCCGGCAAGTGACCCGATGCAATCTGATCGCGCAATTCCCGAAGTTCGCGGAAGTACGGCCGGGCCTGTTCTGGGTCCTCGGTGAACGGTGGAACGGTCATCAGACCGCGGAATTCCAGATGCTCCAGAGAAGGCACGGCCTGAAGAAGCTCTTCGAGATCGCGCGCCTGGGGAGCCACTCCGCTTTTCGCCTGCTCTCCGCCGACATTGATCTCGATCAGCACTGCCAACTTCTTTCCCAGTCGCGCGGCTGCAGCATTGAGCTTCTCTGCCAAGCGCAGCGAATCCACCGAATCGACTGCCGAAAATAGCTCTACCGCTTTCGCGGCTTTGTTCGTCTGCAGATGGCCAATCATGTACCACGCGGCGTCTTTCAAATCGCGCAACGCCTCGACTTTATCCGCAAACTCTTGCACGCGATTCTCTCCAAACAATCGCAGCCCGGCTTCGTAGGCCTCGCGGATGCGCTCCGGCGGAAAGGTCTTGGTGACAGCCATGAGCGCAATTTCGTTGGGATCACGGCCAGCGCGGCGCGCGGCAGCAGCGATTCGCTGGCGAACTTCCGCGATGTTGTCGGAGATAGACACCAGAACCCCTGAACCACAAAGGACACGAAGGAGCACAAAGGAAACAACTCGAATCAAGAATTCCTTTGCGTACCTTCGTGTCCTTTGTGGTTGAGAATCTTACCGCCAGATCCTTCGCTTCGCTCAGGATGACGGCGCGCGGCTCCCGCTGCGCTCACGCCGCGCAAACGCCGTCACATGATGGCCGTCGGTGGCGCCGGCTCATCCGGGCTGCCTGCATTCGACAACGGCACTTTCATCATTACGAAGATCAGCAGTGCCATTCCAACCAAGCCCGACAGCGAGAAGTCACCGACATCGATGTGCCAGAGTTGGTGATTGCTGCCCACGATGCCGGCAATCACCAGCCCGCACAGCGCCTCGCCAGCGATCAGGCCGGAAGCGGTCAGCACGCCGGCATTGTCGACGCGGGCTTTCTGCGCATCATTGTAACCGCGGCGGTCGCGCAACTTGTCGGTCAGCCAGCGAATGATTCCGCCAACGAATATAGCGGAAGTCGTCTCCAGTGGCAGGTACATGCCGACGGAGAAAAGCATCGGGCTCTTCACTTCTATCAAGATCATGGCGAAGCCCATGAGAATGCCGACCACCACCAGCGGCCACGCCATATTGCCGCCCACAATGCCCTGCGCCAGCATCGCCATCAGCCCGGCTTGCGGAGCGGGCAACGCGGCGCTGCCGAAGTGGTAGGCCTTGTCGAGGACCATGAGCGGGAAGAACAAAACGAACGAAGCCACGATCGTGCCAAGAATGTCGCCGATCTGCATCTTGGCCGGCGTGCCGCCCAAAATATGGCCGGCTTTCAGGTCCTGCAGCATCTCGCCCGCAACTGCGGAAGACACGCATACCACTGCGGCCACGCCGAGCACGGCTGCGACGCCGCCGAGACCGGATACGCCCAGCGCCACCATCAGCAGCGCGGCCACCACCAGCGTGCACAACGTCAGCCCGGAGACCGGATTATTCGACGAGCCGATCATGCCCACCAGGTTGCCGGACACTGCCGCGAAGAAGAATCCCAGGACGATCATGACCGCAGCCGCCACAACGGCGCCTGCAATCATCTTGCTGCCGGTCAGGTTATGCGCGCCGGCGATGAAAAAGTAATAGAGCGCGATCATGGCGACGAACACGATCCCAATGCCCAGAAAAACTACCTTCGCATTCAAGTCGCGGTCCACTCGGCTGGTGGCCTGGTGTGCTTCGGCCGATTTCTTGAGGTCCGAAACCGCGCGCTTCATGCCCGCCAGCAACTGCTTGCGCATGCGGAACAGCGTGAAACCTGCGCCCACGAGCATGCCGCCGACGGCGATCGGGCGCACGATCGAGTACCAAACGCTGAATGCCACTCCACTCCAGTAGGCCGCCTCACTGGTTCCGGCGGGCATCGCAGGCAAAGTTGGTCCGAGAAAGTAGATGAGAAGCGGAACCAGCAGACCCCAAGCCAGCACGCCTCCGGCAAAATTCAGCGACGCCAGCCTCGGGCCAATGATGTAACCCACTCCAAAATAGGCGGGGCTTACCGCGGGCGAGGTGAACTGCGTCATCCCGCCGGTGGCCAGCATCGGAGCGCTTGTGCTGCGTCCCAGTCGCAGGCCGGACGCCATCTTCGGAATGTTGATGAGAACATTTCGCGTGTACCAAAAGAGATTAAGCTGAGAAAGGAAGTACATGAGTGCGCCGAAGCCCATGTTGGCGAAAAGAATTTTTGCCGCCTTTGACCCTTGCTGTCCGGCTTTGTGAATTTCCGCCGCCGCCACTGACTCGGGAAATGGAAGCTCCGGATCTTCCACCATCACTCGCCGCAGCAAGGTAACAAATAGAATGCCGAGCAGGCCTCCGATCACCATCAGCGCCACCGACTCCCAGTAGCGTTCCATGCCGAGGCTGGGCCACAATCCGGCGAGGACAAAGGCCGGGATGGTGAACACGGCGCCCGCGGCCACCGATTCTCCGATCGCTCCTACGGTACGAGCGATGTTTTCTTCGAGCAATGATCCCTTCATCAATCGCAGGATCGACATGCCGATGACCGCAGCGGGATAGGTGGCAGCGATCGTCATGCCAGCCTTCAGGCCGAGGTAGGCATTGGCTGCGCCCAGAATCCCGGTCATGATCAGCCCCATGAAGACGGCGCGGAAGGTGAACTCCCGCATTTCCATGTTCTCGGGCACATAAGGGCGGTGCTTTCTCGGTGTTTCGGTGACGGTAGTTTGCGGGGTCATAAGAATCCTCGTCGATGATAACGCTGATGACAATAAAGCTGAGACGGCGCACGTTAGCACGTAGACGGCCCGTTTTACAAGTGCGCTTTGCCACCGGTCTGCCGCAGGTCCCCACGGAGCACTAATCTTTGGTTACGGTTGCCCACGTTGCGGGCATTCTCCGGCCTGCTATACTGAAAAGGATTCGCTCCGGCCGGAGCCCCCGCAGCCAAGCCTGGGCGAGGGAGGGTCGTCTTCAGCAGTAGCGGTGACTCAACTCGTGCCCCTGGCGCCAAGGTTGTGGGCGGAAGTTCGGTGGTTTCTTGTTTGCTGTCGGGTGCAAACGGCGTCGCCGATGCGCTATTCACGACGCTGTTCCCTTCCGATTGCCGTCTTTGTGGCAGCCCCCTGGTTAACATTTCTCGCCTGCCTGTGTGCGACGACTGCTTGTCGGCTATGCCACCGATTGCAGGTGAACTGTGCTCGACTTGCGGCGAACGCCTGGCGGGATCGCTTGCGTCGGTGCAGAGCGAGGCGCTCTGCGGCTTATGCCGCCGACTCGAACCTCCTTACGTTAAGGCAACTGCGTACGGCAGCTACGAAGGCGGCCTTCGCGAATTGATTCACTTGTTGAAATATGATCACGTGCATCCTGCCGCCAAGGTTCTGGGACGAATGCTGGCCGAGGCCGTTGTCGATCTGCAGCCGCTCTTCGGCGATGCTGAATTGTGTGTGGTACCGGTGCCTTTGCACGCGCGAAAGTTTCGCGAGCGCAGCTTTAATCAGGCAGAGTTGATCGCCCGCGCTGCGGTGAAACTGATGACGGAGACCGGCCGCTTTCGGCTATGCCCAAACATTCTGGAACGCTGCCGCGAGACGGAGTCGCAAATCGGCCTGTCGCGGCATCAGCGCCGCGAGAACATGCGGGGAGCCTTTACGGTTGCAAAGCCCGGCGAGATCGCCGGACGCGACGTCCTGCTGGTAGATGACGTCATGACGACCGGCACAACCGTTTCCGAATGTGCGCGGGTGCTGCGTCGTGCTGGAGCCTCCAAGGTGTATGTGGCGACGGTCGCTCGCACGCTGAAAGCCGAAGCTCAAGGTGTGAAGCTCCGGCCGGAATCAGAAGCGACCACGATGACGATGGCGGCTGCGGGCTAGTGGAGGACGGGCGTTCGCGCCCGTCGGCGGGAAAAAAAGCATGTCAGGCAAGTGGCACAATTCGCCGAACGTAGCGGGGCGCGGGCATGTTCCGTCAGCCGTGGTCGCGGGAATGCGCCTTGATGGCGATGGACACGGCCACATTTTGCACGCTCCGGTGCTGGTCCTGAATGCTTCCTACGAGCCGATTAATGTTTGCGCCGCGCGCCGCGCCATTGTTCTCGTGCTCAAGGGCGTCGCCATGACCGAAGAAGAGAACGGACACTTTCTGCATGCGGCTCGAGTTGCGATGCGCTTGCCCTCGGTGATTCGCCTTTTGGAATATCGCCGCATCCCGCACCAGACGCGGGCGCTTTCGCGCAAGAACATTCTGCTGCGCGACCGTAATAGCTGCCAGTACTGCGGCGAAGTGCTGTCGTCGAGCGACCTGACGCTCGATCACGTGGTGCCGCGATCGCGCGGCGGCGCTTCCACCTGGGAGAACCTGGTGGCTTGCTGCCATCCTTGCAACCGGCAGAAAGGCAATCAGCTTCCGGTGGAAGCCGGAATGAAGCTGATGCGCGAGCCGCGCGCTTTCAATCTGCACACCAGCCGCCACATCATGCGGCTTATGGGCCACTCCGACGACAAGTGGCGGAAGTATCTCTTCTATTAGCTGTCACCTTTCACCTCCATGTCATCCTGAATGGCCTTCAGGCCATGAAGGACCGTACGTACGCTTACTGGGCAATGCAGATTGAAGGATCGTGCGATAGCCCTGTACGCGGCAATGAAGCCCGATGCTGACGTTAAGGTCCTTCATGAGCTAAAGCTCATTCAGGATGACATGCTGGTTGGGCATCGGAGCTAAAAGCTGACAGCTGTAAAACTGAAAGCTGTATTTACTGCGGTTGTTGCGGCTTGTCTTTCTGATCTGGTTTCTGTACTTCTTTACCTTCGTAGGTGATCTTCACGTTTGATCCGAAGCGCCTGTAGTTCTCGTATTTGACGATCTCGCGAATGTGCACGTCGTTGGTGGAGAAGTGCAGCGTGTCGTCGGCCCGAGTGTAGGTGGGGAACCAGTACTTGCCGTCGATTTGTTCGCGCCAGGTGGTGAACTTCGGAAACAGGTTCTCTTGGCCTTTGCCTTTCTTGTTGACGCGGGTTTCCGGGACCATCTGGCCGTAGGTCTTGACGATCTGGAAATCGTGATCATCGACCCAGATGCGGCCCTGGAAGTAGCGCTTCTTGGGCTCGATTTGCTTGGGCGCGATGTCGAAGACATAGCAATGCAGCTCGTCCTCCTGCTGCTGCCCCGCGTACAGTACGTTGTACTGGTTGATGTCATCGCTGGTGAGGACCATAGGAAAACCGTTTTCCAAGTCGTCGTAGTCTTCACGGGTCATGCCGATGCGCGTGAGCGTCGGCAAGGGTGCAAACACCACGTTCTTCACCCGGCGTCCGTGGTCGTCGAAGCTGACGTCGAACACTTCCTGAAATTCGCCGTCCGCTGTATTACCGTCAAGGGTCTGCATCTTCGCCGTCTCGCGATATCCGTACAGGTCGTACGCTTCCTTGAATTCCTTTTCTTTGGCTGCGAAGCGCTGGATTATCTCATCCACGGTGACGCCTTTCGGCTGGGCGGTGTCAAGCGGCCCCTCATCGGCCAGGGCTGGAACCAAGGTCCCCAACAGGAGGAGTGCGACCAGCGAGGCGGCGATCGGCAGGCGTTTCATACCATTAGTGTAACGAAATTCAAGACAGAAAACTGCTGTCAATCCGGTAGTGGTGCAGTTTGGCAAGGAAGCGAGCCAAACGCGCGATTCTGTCGCAAACAACGCGACAGTTCGCGCGGCTCGCCCAGATCCTTCGCGCGCAAAAAACGCTTGCTCGAGGATGACAATCAAACTGCACCATTACCCTCAATCCTGCCAATTTAGATTACGGACGGCGGGGCGTGGTTGTAAGATGACCAATTAAGTCGATGCCCCCTATTCCTCGCGCGGACGTGCCAGAGACTCTGCTACAACACGAAATTGCCCGCCTCGCGGAGATGCCCGAAGTCCGTTCCGGCCTCGCCTGGATGCGCGCTCAGGAACCACAATTCACGCGCTGGCAGTTAGAGCTGGCTGCCATTCCTGCTCCGCCCTTTGGTGAGACCGCCCGCGGCGAGTGGCTGCGGGAGCACTTTCAAGAACTGGGACTGGAGGATGTTCACACGGACAATGTCGGTAACATTTTCGGCACTCGTCGCGGGTCCGCGAAGCACTGCTTCGTACTGAGCGCCCATCTCGACACCGTATTCCCTGCCGGAACTCCCCTGAATATTCGTCAGCAAGGAAGCCGTCTCTACGGGCCGGGCGTCTCCGACAACGGGGCTGGGGTCGTTGCGCTGCTGGCCATCGCCGCCGCGCTGCGAGCTGCAAGAATCTCCCCCGAGATGCCGGTGGTTTTCATCGGCAACGTAGGCGAGGAGGGCGAAGGCGACCTGCGCGGTATGAGACACATCTTTGCTGATCCTCGCTGGAGGGATTCGATCGGCTACAGCCTGGTGTTGGATGGCGCCGGGTCGGACACGATTGTCGCAGAGGCCCTGGGCAGCCGGCGTTTCGAGATCATCGTGCGCGGGCCGGGTGGCCATTCCTGGAGCGACTTCGGTGCGCCCAACCCGATTCTGGTGCTGGCGCGTACGCTGTACGCTTTTACCCAGACTCCCGTTCCAATATCTCCCAAGACGACCTTCAACGTGGGGGTGATTCGCGGCGGAACGTCCGTCAATTCGATACCCGAGTCGGCCAGCATGAGAGTGGACATCCGGTCCACTTCTATGGCGGAGATGGAACGGCTGGAATCCGTGCTGCGACGCGAACTTGAACGTGCGACCGGCGATGAAGCGGAGGCCAGCGCGCAACGCAACCCGGCCCTGCGCCGCGCTCAGGGACTCAGTTATGAAGTGGTTGCCATCGGCAATCGTCCCGCTGGTGAATTGCATCCCGATGCGCGCCTGCTGAAAATCGTTCGCGCCGTGGACGCGCATCTCGGCAACCAGGCGCAGGTCCAGCGTGCCTCCACCGATGCCAACATTCCCCTGTCGCTGGGGCGCGAGGCCATTGCCATCGGCGGCGGTGGCACGGGCGGCGGGGCGCACACTCTGCAGGAGTGGTTTGACACCGGCACGCGGGAATTGGGGCTGAAACGAATTCTTTTGACCGTGCTCGCCCTGGCGGGAGTGAGCGGCTAGGAACTCCCACCTGCGCCTAGGAAGCGTGCCAAGACCGCTGTTGGCTTCCCATGTCCTCTCCGTTTGCCTCCTGCCTGCCGCTGCCACTACACTCGCCTTTCGGTGGCCTTGCGCGCAGCAGGCCAACGCACTCGCCAGGAACCCGGTGGAAATTCTCGATCTCAGGCATTTCTCGTCCATGGACCTGCGTCCCTTACTTGAGGACGAAATCCAGGTGTGGTCGCATCTGCTCTCCTGGGACTACAGTGGCTCCGCCGACATGATCCTGCGCTATGTCGATGCCAAGATTCTTCCCGGTTACGCCGCCATCGACCGCGGCCGGGTCTTCGGCTACTCGTTTTTTGTTTACGAGGGCAACAAGGGCGTGATCGGAGACCTTTTTGTGGCCAATGGCGGGCGCTTGCCCGATCCGCACCAGGTGGAGTCGCAGTTACTTATGCACGTGATCGAGACCCTGCAGCAGTCCCCGGGCATTCACCGCGTGGAGGCACAGTTGCTCGCGCACGAAGCGGGAATTGTGGCGCGGCCCTTCGTCGAGCAGGGATTTTCCCGGCACTCACGTCTGTTTATGGTTCTGCCTCTGGAGAAGCCGGCCCAGCCTGCGCCCGCGACCCATCCCGACGTCGAAATCCGGCGCTGGTCCGAACAGGACTACCAGCCTGCCGCCGCGGTCATCACCACGGCCTACCGCGGCCACGTGGATGGCGAGATCAACGATCAGTACCGCACTCTGAGCGGCTCACTGCGCTTTCTGAACAACATCGTGCGCTTCCCCGGCTGCGGAACGTTCGATCCGGAGTCGTCTTTTGCCGCCGTTCACGGCCGGGCGCGCAATCTGATTGGGATGATTCTCTGCTCCCGTGTGCGGCACGATGTCGGCCACGTGACCCAGGTGTGTGTGCTGCCTGAGTATCGTTCCCACGGGATCGGAGAGGCGCTGCTCGCCGCCACCGCCGGCAACCTTCGCCAGCGCAAGTTCACTTTGCTTTCGCTGACTGTCACCGAAGCTAACAAACGCGCCGTTGATCTTTATCTTCGCCTGGGATACGACATCAAACGGGTGTTCGATGCGTTTGTGTGGGAGGGGTAAATCAGCCGTCAGCTCTCAGCCTTCAGCCCTTAGCTCTGGTGGTGATAAAGCTGATAGCCGAAAGCTGATAGCTGTAAACTATCTTCTCAACAGCCACATCACCCAGCCCGCCACGAACACTCCGCCGACAAACATAGCAAAACAATACAGCCCGTAGCGGACCTGCTCGCGCGAGGTGCTGCGCTGCGTGATGCCGAACACCACCGAGGCAAACACCGCAAACAGGACGGCGGCGCTGAAATGAGACAGGGTCACGGCTTCTTTCCGATCGCGATATGGTAGGCGTCGGCCATGCTGATGAAGTTCAGCAGCCCGGCGACGATCAGGTACTTGGTGCCATAATCCGCCGTGGCATGAGAGATGGCGCCCTGCCCCCAGTTCATCACCTGCGCCAGAATGTACAATCCGCCCGCGCCCACGTCGCCCACAAAGCCGAGGATGTCGAGAATGTCTCCGCCGTTAGGCTGGTAAACGTGTCCCTGCAACAGCAGGCCGATGACAAACATGGCCACGATCGAGACCATCAACAGCAATCCTCGGACGTAGCGCTTTTGCACCAGATGTCCTGCGCCGGGAATGAGCCAGCCAAGCGCCGGCGCAAGCGCCGACATCGCGCTCCAGGCCGCCGTGCCAGCCGCCACACCGTTCTTCGTGGTCGAAGTGTTCGCCATCAGATGATCACAATCTCTTGTTGAATTTTACCCGTTACCTCGGCGGCCCGTGGCCGTACCAGAACGTTGACTTCGCTGCGCACGCCGAATTCCGGCAGGTAGACGCCCGGCTCAATCGAAAAGCAGGAATTCGGAAGGATCCGGCGCTCGTCGTGGACTTCCAGATCATCCATATTCGCCCCGTTGGCGTGCACCTCGGTCCCGATCGAATGCCCGGTGCGATGAATGAAATAATCGCCAAAGCCGGCTTTACGGATGTGGCTGCGCACTGCCCGGTCCACTTCCCAGCCGGCAATCGCCTTGCCGCCCGCGATCGCTTCCTGCACGGTTTTCACGCCCGCGTCTCGCGCATCCCGCACGACGGTGAAAACTTCCCGCATGCGGTCCGACGGCGCCTTGCCCACAAATCCCGTCCAGGTAATGTCGTAATAGACCGAGCCCGGCGTGTTTTTCTTTGCCCACACATCCAGCAGGACAAAATCGCCCTCGCGGATCGGCGCCGAGCGCTCAGCGCGCGGCTCATAGTGCGGATTGCCGCTGTTGGCATTGACCCCAACCACCGGAGGATCGTCGGTCACCAGGTTCTCGCGCCGGAACGCTTCCATGAACCACTGCTGAATCTCATATTCACTCGTCTTGCCATTTCGCGCACGTTTTCCAATCTCCTGGAACGCCGCGGCAGTGATGGCATCGATGGCATCGCGCGCCGCGTAGTGGCTCTTGATCTGCTCGTCCGTCCAGGTCGCCTCAAATTGCGCCACCAGATCGCACGAGCTGACCACGTTCTTGCCCAGCCCGCGCACCAGTTCCAGCGTTCCCCCATCCACCATCGAAACGGTGAAGATGAGATTGTTCGGCGAATACTGCATGGCCACATCGCGATGGGCAGCGAGCATGCCTTTGAGCTGGTCGAACAGCTCTTGCCAGCCCGCGTACTGCAGCTTCTTGCCGGGCAAGGCGTCGAGATGTCCGCTCTCGATTTTGTGCACCAGCTTCACCGGTTCGCCCTGCGCCGGAATCACGTAATACCAGCGTCGGGTGACCATCAGACCCCCGGGCAGGCCCAGCACTCGGTAAGCAATGGGATCGCGGTGATGGTGATCGTAAAACAGCCAGGCGTCGATATTGCGCTCGCGCAGGGCAGACTGAATGGCGGGAAGGTTCATCGGCAAACGTCTATTCTAAACAATGGCGGCGATTTGAGCGAATCGGACCTGGAGGATCATGTCATTCTGAGCGGAGTTCAACCTGCGCGTTGCGCAGATTGAACGGAGTCGAAGAATCCCTGCCTGGAAGTAAGACTGCAGGTAGGGGTGCTTCGACTGCGGCCGAACGCTCGTGAGCGAACAGTCGGCCTTCGCTCAGCATGACAAACGGATAGAACTGACCCTGCGGCGCTACCCCTCAATTCACCGTCAGCGGCGCGGTCACGCTGCCGATGCGGCCGCTCAGATTATCCCGGACCACAAACTTTACCTGATAGTTCCCGGGAGGCAGATCGAGCGAGTTCCCGTAGAAAATCCCGTCAGCCTTGATCTTGGCCAGAGCTTCGGCGGTCAACGCGCCTTTGGCGGTGCCTCCCACATTGCTGGGTGGAGCGCCATTCTTCACGGCCTGCGCCAGGAAGTCCACATCGAAGGCGTTGCGCTCTCCCTCGATGGTGATGCCCGTCATCGGCAGGTGCAAAGCAAACGCGACTTTCTTTTTGTCGCCGTCCGGCTCAGTTCCGCGCCATTGCACCGACAAGGGAATCCCGGTGCTGTCAAATGGCGAATTCAGCGCAAAGCCCAGATCAGCCTGCTGCGTTATTTCAGGATTCATGGTGGCGTTCGTGACCAGGAAACCGCTTCGCGCTCGCACTTCCGCATCGTTGTGCGCCACTTTGACCTGCAGCTTTCGCCAGCCCGGCTTGGTGTTATGGGTTTCGAGGTAATAGCCCAGCAAGTAATAGGAAGTGGAATCCTCGACCGCTTGCTTGAACCCGACCGTCAGATCGTTGTTGTTGTAGTACGCCTTCCCGCCAGTCATCGCGGCGAATTCCTGCAGCGTGCCGATGGTCGAGGCTTGCAGCCAACTTCGATTGGTGGTTTTGCTCGCCAAAACCTGTCCGCTCATGGGCCCGCTGATCTTGCCATCCGCAACCGGCGAATAATTCACCAGCCCGCGAACGTCCACCGGATACACCGATACTTGTGCGTCATTCAATGCTTCCATGGCGCGTTCGTACAACACCGACAAGTATCCGCCGGGCACAGTCGCCGGAGAGTCCAAATAGAAAGGAAAGCCGCCTGTAGCCCAGATCAGAGATTTCCTTCCCGGAATGCCGGAGAGCGACCAGGCAATCGCCAGGAACGCCTGCATAGTGTTTTCAATCGCGCGGCTCTGCTGGTAGCCTGCGTAGATCGCATCCCCCTGTAAAACGAATTGCTCGATCTGCGCGGTCTGCGACGCTATATCGTCTGTGTAGGAAAGGAGCGGGACCATGCCAGTCGTGACGCCACCGGCGTTAGCCAGCGCCTGTGCGTCTGTATCAATTCCTTGCATCGCCGGCAACTCACCGCGAGCCTTTTTAAGCGCCGCCAGGAGCGACGCTGGATCGCTGGTGACCCCGCTAATCGTTCTCACCCCTTTGCTCCCGATCACCACCATCGCCAGCACCGGCCCGTTATCCAGGTTGTCGGCCAGGTACTTGACCAACTGTTGTCGCCCATACGTTTGATCGAGAAACGGTGTGTTCACCGTATCGAGCGCGATCACGGCAACATTGCGCGGCGGTTCTCCGTTTTGCGCCAGATTGCTGAACGTCCCTGGAGGGTTCGCCGCCGGCGTCAGCCGTGCATTCGTGGCCGTGACTTCTTCAAAGACGGTGATCTTTTGCTCTTTGCCGTTCTCCTCAATCTTGAAGTCTTCTTTCTTCAAGTCGTGAAGATGATTGCCGGCTTTGTCCGTCACGACCGCCGGCACTTGCACCAGAACTGTTTGGGAGCGGAACTCGACCCTCTTCTCATCATCGGCATGCAGGCCCGGAGTAATGGGAGCGGGCATGGAGGAATAAGGTCCCACGTAAGGCGTCGATCCGCCGCTTGAGGCGGGGGCCGGCGTTCCTCCTCGCGAGCCTCCGCCGCGCTGGGCGACGGCACAGGTTAGCAGAGTGAAGAACAACAAGAAGCCGAGAGGCAAACAGCGGCGCATGAAAACACCTCCCCCGAATGCGTCCCATTGTACCGCGTGGCGGGTTTGTCTTTTGTCCAGACGCGGCGTATCATGGTTTCTGGAAACTGTTGTGTAAGGAACCGATGTGGCGAAGCACACCAGTGGGCGCAAGCCCACATTTTAGTTTTGGGGTGTTTTTGGAAATCGGCTGCGGCTTTGTAACTTGCTGGTGTCATGGCATTTGAGATCGATCGCATTCGCGAGATCGCAGAGCGCGTGGCGGTCTCAAGCGGGCTGGAGATAGTAGAAGTGGAACTACGCGGCGGGGGCAAAGCCCGCATGCTGCGCATCGTCATTGACAAAGCCGCAGGCGTCACCCACGAGGACTGTGCCAACCTCAGCCGCGAGGTCGGTACCATCCTCGATGTGGAGGACGCGGTCCCGGGCGGATCGTATGTGCTGGAAGTTTCCTCGCCGGGGCTGGATCGCAAGCTGGTGCGGCCAGCGGATTACGAGCGCTTCACCGGCAGCCGTTTGAAGCTGATGACACGCGCCCCGGTGAACGGGAACCGGTACTTCGAGGGCCGCCTGGAAAGCTTTCGTGACGGGCGGTTGACGCTGGATTTGGCCGCGGCCCGTAAAAAGGCAAAGGCTGTCGACAGCGCGGCACAGAAATTAGAGATCGATTTCGCCAACGTGGAAAAGGCGAATCTGGTGCCAGAAATTTAGGAACTGGCAGTTAAGAGCACGGAATTCTTATGGCAAGTGAGCTTTACAACACGATCGACGCCCTGAGCCGGGAAAAAGGGATTGATCCGCAAATTGTGGTCAGTGCGGTAGAGGACGCGATCGTGGTCGCGACCCGCAAATACTACAAGACCCAGGAGAATTTGCGCGCCCAACTGGACAAAGACACCGGCAAGATTCGCGCCTTCGCGGTAAAGACGGTGGTGGAAACTCCGGAGCAGGTCGAAGACCCGCTGCTGCAGGTCACACTCGAAGAAGCACGTAAGACGGATCCCGCGATCGAAATTGGCGGTGAGCTACAGATTCCGAAGGTGACAGAAGGCATTCTCGGACGCATTGCGGCGCAGCTGGCCAAGCAGGTGATCTTCCAGAAGGTCCGCGAAGCCGAGCGGGACACGGTGTACAACGAGTACATCGGCCGGGTGGGGGAGATTGTCAATGCCACGGTAAAGCGCGTCGAGGGCCCGGACGTGATTTTCGATCTGGGGAAGGCGGAGTCGCGCATGCCGCGCAAGGAGCAGTCGCGGCTCGAATCCTTCGCCATCGGGGAGCGCGTGCGCGTGGTGATTGCGCGAGTGGAAAAGGCGGCCAAGGGGCCGGCGGTGGTGGTATCGCGAGCGGCGCCAGAACTGGTGCAGCACCTCTTCCAAACAGAAGTGCCGGAGATTTATGACGGCACGGTGGTGATTCGCGCAATTGCGCGAGAGGCGGGCGAGCGCACCAAAATCGCAGTCATGTCGAAAGACAAAGACGTCGATGCGGTCGGCGCTTGCGTCGGCATGAAGGGCATGCGGGTGCAGTCCATTATTCGTGAGTTGCGCGGCGAGAAGATCGACATCATCGAATACCACGAGGATTCGGTTACCTTCGCCGAGAAAGCGCTGCAGCCGGCGAAAGTCAGCCGCGTGACCGTCGTGGACGCCGGTGAAAAACATCTGGAAGTGGTGGTGGACGACAGCCAGCTTTCGCTGGCCATCGGCAAGAAGGGGCAGAATGTCCGGCTGGCGGCCAAGCTGCTGGGCTGGAAGATTGACATCAAGAGTGAAGAGGAAAAACGCCAGGAGGTCGAGCAGCAGATGTCGCAGTTGGTCACAGCGACCGCAACGCCTCTGGAGAATGTGCCCGGACTGGGTGAGGGCCTGGTCGAGAAGTTGAAAGCCGCCGGTGTGAGTACGGTGGAAGCTCTGGCAGACATGACGCCGGAGCAACTCGAGTCCATCGAGGGCATCGGCCCGAAGACGGTGGAAAAAATCAGTTTGGCGGTCAATAATTTCTTTGGCAGTCTGGAGGCTGCGGAAGCGGCGCCAGCGGAAGCTGCTGCAGCCGAAGGTGGCGAGGCCACAGAGACACCCGCAGTGGAAGCACCGGCGACCGAAGAAGTGGCAGAGGCCGTACCGGAAGAGCCGGTTGCGATTGAGACCGCCGAAGCTGCGAACTCGGGCGAGCCGGAAGCCACCGCAGAGCAAGAGACGCAGCCACAGGAGCCAACGGAGAAGGATGTGTCCTCCGAGGGCCAGCCGTGATGACGCTGGGCGCGTTTCCCGGAAAAGGGAAGGACGCTCGAATCGGGTACCGTGAGGTTGCTATGAAGGATTAACCGGACAGCGCGGAAGAAACAGGGGGCGGATGAGCAAGGTTCGAATCAACGATCTGGCCAGAGAACTGGAAGTCAAGAGCAAGGCGATTCTCGACGTCCTTACCGAAGTCGGGGTGACGGAGAAGAAGACACATTCCAGTTCCCTGGAGGACCACGAAGCGGAGAAAGTGCGTGCGCACTTTCGTGGAGCCGCTGGCGAAGCGCACGCTGCGACCAAGCCGGGGCGTTCCAGCCGGCCTGCGGGTGAAGAGATCAAAACCAAGATCGACCTGTCTCATATCTCCCGGCCGGGAGATGTTCTCAGCGCGATTCGCAAGCAACAAGCTCCGGCGACTCCGGCTCCTGCCCGTCCGGTTGCGCACACCGCAGTGGAAACGAAAACAGCCGTGCCAGCAGCCAAGGTTGCGGTTGTGCCGCCGTCCCAACCTCCGGCAGCGCCGCCGCCAAAGATGATCGTACCACTTCCGCCAGTACGACCGACATTTACAGCCCCGGCAACGCCTGCTGCTGTCGCTGTTCCCCCGGCTCCTGCAATTCCGGTAAAACCTCCGAGTCCGCCGGCAGCCCCGACTGTTTCCGCAAGCGTGGCGCCCTCCGCCACGCAAGCGGCGCCTCCTGTCACAGCCAGACCGGTGGCTCCACGCACTCCGCCGTCACGAATGATTGTTCCGCAGACTGGGCCGCGTCCGGTGTACAAAGCCTCGGCAGGATCAGCGGCGCCCGCAGGTCAAGCGGGAGTTCCCGCGCGTCCGGCTCCCGGACGCCCTGTGCCGGGACAGCCAATTTTCCAGCGTCGCCCCAGTGCAGCGCCGACAGCGCGTCCTCCGTTTCGTCCTGGAGAGCGACGCCCCATGCATCCGACGCGCCAGTCTCCGACCGGAACTCGTCCTTTAGGAGTGGGGCCGGGAGGGCCTCCGCCTGGCCTTTCACGCCCGGGCGGACGTCCGCCGGGAGCGCCGGCACGCCGGCCGGGGCAGCGTTACATTCCGCGCGGAGTGAAGGAAGGCCCGATGAAGGGCTTCGTTCCGCCGCCGCGGCTCACGGTTTCGAACGAACCCCTGCCTATAACTCGCAGTATCACGATCACTGAGGGCATCAGCGTCAAGGAACTGGCGGAAAAACTGGAAATCCGCGCCAAGGATTTGATCGCACGGCTGCTGGGCCGGGGCGTGTTTGCCACCATTAACCAAACCCTCGACGCAGAACTGGCCGGCGAGATGGCCCGCTTCTTCGGCGCGGACACCAACGTTATCACCTTCGAAGAACAGGCTGCGAAAGAGGGTGCGGAGACCAGCGCCGGTGAAGAAGGCCCGGCCATCGAGGGCATGCCACGGCCGCCCGTGGTCACGATCATGGGACACGTGGACCACGGCAAAACCACGCTGCTCGATTCCATCCGATCTACCGACGTCGCCGGAGGAGAAGCGGGCGGCATTACGCAGCACATTGGCGCTTACAAAGTCACCATTCAGGACACGCAGTCTCCGGCCTATGGCCGCCAAATCGTATTCCTGGACACGCCGGGCCACGAAGCGTTTACCCGCATGCGTTCTCGAGGCGCCAAGGCTACCGACATCGTGGTGTTGGTCGTGGGAGCAGACGACGGCGTCATGCCCCAGACCCTGGAAGCCATCGACCACGCACATGCCGCGGAAGTGCCCATCATTGTTGCAGTCAACAAAATTGACAAACCTGACGCTATGCCCGACCGGGTAAAGAAACAACTCGCCGACCGCGGTCTGGTGCCGGAAGAATGGGGCGGCAAGACGGTTTTCGTCGATGTTTCAGCAAAAAAGAAGACCAACCTGAATCTGCTGATGGAAATGATCTGCCTGGTGGCCGATCTGCAGGAACTGAAGGCCAACCCCGATCGTCCGGCGACTGGCGTGGTCCTGGAAGCCAAACTGGACCGCGGTCGTGGCCCGGTGGCCACCGTGCTGGTGCAGAACGGCACCCTGCGCACCAGTGACAACTTTGTGGTCGGCAACGTCTATGGCAAAGTTCGCGCCATGCTCGACGACCGTGGCAGCCCACTGCTGGAAGCGCCTCCATCCACGCCGGTCGAGATTCTCGGCATGGAAGGATTGCCGCAGGCGGGAGATCAATTCGTGGTGGTCGCCGACCGCGACAAGGCGCGCGGCATCTCGGAATACCGCGAGCAGAAAGCCAGAGAAGCCGCTCTGGCCAAGAGTTCTCGCGTCTCGCTGGAAGGGCTGGCAGAGCAGATCAAGACCGCCGGCACCAAGGAACTCAACATCATTCTCAAGGCTGACGTGCAGGGCTCGGTCGAGGTGCTGGGCGATCTTCTCACCAAGCTTTCCAGCGATGTGGTGCGGCTGAAGTTGCTGCGCACAGGAGTGGGCGCGATTACTGAAAGTGATGTCTTGCTGGCTTCAGCGTCGAACGCCATCATCATCGGCTTCAACGTGCGTCCCGAGCGCAAGGCGCAGGAACTGGCGGACCAGGAAAAAGTGGACATCCGCCTGCACTCGATCATTTACGAACTGCAGGATGAGATCAAGCGCGCCATGACTGGTCTGCTGGAGCCGACCATCAAAGAGACTTACCAGGGCCGCGCCGAAGTGCTCGAAACTTTCCGTATTCCGAAGGTAGGTATGGTGGCCGGATGCCGCGTGATCGATGGCTTGATCAAGCGTGATTCTGAAGTGCGGCTGCTCCGGGACAACGTGGTCATCTTCAAAGGCAAGGTCGGCTCACTGCGCCGCTTCAAAGACGACGCCAGCGAAGTCCGCAATGGGATGGAATGCGGCATCTCCATCTCGAACTACAGCGATATCAAGATTGGCGATGTGATTGAATCCTTTGTGACCGAAAGGATTGCCGCGGAAGTGATCGCGTAAGAGCAGTCGTTAGCTGTTCGTCATTGGGTCGTGTTTCGACGTTTTGGCGAACGACTAACGACGAACGGCTGGCGACCCTAGTGATCGCTTTTCTCACCCTCGAGCTGCACATAGAAGCCGCTCAGTCTCTGAAAGACAAGCGTCAGGTGGTTCGCAGCCTGAAAGACCGGCTGCGCGCCAAGTTCAACATAGCGGTTGCGGAACTGGATGCCAGCGGATTGTGGAATAGGGCAACGCTGGGAGTGGTGAGCGTGTCCGATTCGCGCGACTACCTTGACGGCCTGATGAAGAACGTGGAGCGACAGGCGACGCGCATCGCCAACAACGGCGGTGCTGAGATTGCCGATTCGTTTGTAGAATTTCTGTAGCTTGCTTTGCCGGGAAGACCGAGAGTGGCTGTTTCTGCCTATCTGGTGGAGCAGCATTTGCCCAATCCCGCCAGCGTCTCTAGAATAGAAATCTACCCTTCGCGGCTGAGAAAACTATGATTCATTTTCCTGTTCCTGAAGCTCTTACTTTCGATGACGTGTTATTGTTGCCCGCCCGCTCCGATGTGGTCCCCGCGTTGGCCAACACGCAGACCCAACTCACGCGCAACATCCGCCTGAATATTCCGATCATCAGTGCGGCCATGGACACGGTCACCGAATCGCACATGGCGATTGCCCTGGCGCAGCAGGGTGGTGTGGGGATGGTCCACCGCAACCTCTCGATCGAGCAGCAAGCCAACGAGGTGGACAAGGTTAAGCGCTCGGAGAGCGGAATGATCGTCGACCCGGTGACCATGTCTCCGGAGGCAAAAGTCTCCGAAGCGCTGGATGTCATGCGGCGGTACAAAATTTCCGGCGTGCCCATCACCAAGAACGGGAAACTGGTCGGCATTCTCACCAACCGCGACCTGCGGTTCGAAACCCGATTCGATATCCCGATCAGCAAAGTGATGACGAAAGACAACCTGATCACGGTACCGGTTGGCACCACGCTCGAAGATGCGGAAAAAATCCTGCACGAACACCGGGTAGAAAAGCTGCTGGTGGTGGATGACAAGTACAACCTGAAGGGCCTTATCACTGTAAAAGACATCCAGAAGAAGCTGAAGTATCCAAACGCTGCCAAAGATTCACAGGGCAGATTGCGGGTGGGTGCGGCGATCGGCGCGACCGGCGACTTCCTGGAACGTGCCCAGGAACTGAGCAAGGCCAAGGTGGATCTTCTGGCGATCGACAGCGCGCACGGTCACTCCAGCCGCGTGCTTGAAGCGGTGCAGGCGGTGAAGTCGAAACTGCCGGAGGTGGACTTGGTCGTCGGTAACGTGGCCACGTTTGATGGCGCCTGCGAACTGACGCGGGCCGGAGCAGATGCGATCAAGGTTGGCATTGGCCCGGGATCGATTTGCACGACGCGGGTTGTGACCGGCGCAGGCGTGCCGCAGATCACGGCCATTGCCGAGGCCTATCGCGCCACCAGGGACGCGAATGTCCCGGTAATCGCGGACGGCGGCATCAAGTATTCCGGCGACATCACAAAGGCGCTGGCTGCGGGCGCGGCCACGGTCATGATTGGGTCGCTGTTTGCCGGGACCGACGAAAGTCCCGGTGAGCTGATCCTGTATCAAGGACGGACCTTCAAATCCTATCGCGGCATGGGCTCGCTGGGCGCGATGGCATCGGGATCGAGTGAACGTTATTTCCAGAATGTGGATGGAGACTCGTCGACGGCCTTGTCGGCGATCAGCGGCGAAGAATCCAACCGGCTGGCGAAGTTGGTTCCGGAAGGAATTGAAGGCCGCGTTCCTTATCGTGGTTCAGTCGCGATGATCGTGCACCAGATGGTGGGTGGATTGAAATCAGGCATGGGCTATTGTGGCTGCTCCAGCATTCCGGAACTGCTGCAGAAGACGCGTTTTGTGCGCATCAGCGGTGCGGGACTACGCGAGAGTCACGTGCACGATGTCATGATCACCCGCGAGGCGCCGAACTATGCTGTCGACTAAATCTGCCGCTTGAAAGGACCAATGTTTTTTCAACTCGCCGGGAATGAGTGCGCGTGACCCCCGACCAAAAGTATCTGCTGAAAGTCTGGATCGCCGCCGGCTTGTGGATGATTTTGATCGCGCTGGAATCAACGCAATATTTTTCCGCCGCCCAGACCAGCCGGTTTCTCTACCCGATTCTGCATTACCTGATCGGCCTCACGCGCGAGCAGTTCAAGGTTTGGCATTTCTACATGCGCAAGACCGGCCACTTCGTCGGTTACTTCATTTTGAGCTGGCTGCTGTTTCGGGCGTGGAAGGCCACACTGCATCTGCCTCAGCCGCTGAAGTGGGCGCTGCGATGGGCTACGATCGCGTTCTTCATGTCAGTGCTCGTGGCTAGCCTGGACGAATGGCACCAGAGCTTCATTCCCTCCCGCACCGGCACTGTGAGGGATGTGATTCTCGACAGCGCAGCGGCGCTCACTGCGCAAATCGTGATTTTCTTCTGGATGCGTTCTGGGCGACAGAGTAGTCGCGCATTTGGCTCGCTTCCTTAGCTCTTCCTCTCCTGCGTTGCGCGGGAACTTAGTAGCAGCACCGCGGAGACGGCCGCGATCGCGGCCGAAAGATAGAATGGCACCCGCGGGCCGTAGTGCTTCCAGAGTTCGCCGGTGATGAGGCTCGCGAGTAGCATGGCCACGCTGGTGGTGAAAGAGTAGACGCCCAGTGCCCGTCCGCGCACATCGGGGACCACAACGTCGACCACCAGCGCCTTGAGCACAGGTTCGGTGAGGGCATAGAACAACCCGTAAAACGACATCATGATCCAGATGGCCAGGGTAGAAGGCGCAAGTCCGAATACTAGATACGTCGCGGCAAAGACGAGGTAGCCCGCCGCGGCAATCGCCGGGCGCGAGAAGCGATCACCGAGGTGGCCCGCCGGCCAGGAAAAAAGTGTGTACGTGATGTTGAAGACCAGTCCCAGCAAAGGCGCGTGGATCGCGGGGATACCCACGCTCTGCGCCCGCAGCACAAGGAACATATCGCTGGAGTTTCCCAGAGAAAACAGAGTCACCACCAGCAGGATGAAATAGAATTTCCCGGGAAGGCGTGACGCGTCACTCGCGTGTGCTGGCTGAATTTCTCCGCTTCTGTTCTGCGCGCCGTGTTTCACCTCTCGAATTCCGAACCAGGCGACGCCAACACACAGCGCCCCTGGGATCCCGGCAAACCAGAAGACGCCGCGCATGCCGAAATGCGGCAACAGCAGCAGCGCGATCAGAGGCCCGGCAATCGCTCCCGCCGAGTCCAGTGCCTGCAGCAGGCCATAAGCTGCGCCCAGCCGGCCTTTTTCGACCGAGTCTGCCAGCATGACATCGCGCGTAGTGCCGCGTATTCCTTTGGAAAAACGGTCAGCAAAGCGAATCGCCAGAACTTGCCACCAGGCGCTGGTAAGTGCGAGTGCCGGTTTAACAGCATTCGCAACGAAATAACCCGCAACGACCACCGGTTTGCGGCGCTGGACCCGGTCGGCGAGGTAACCGGAGAAAAGTTTGGCAAAGGAAGCTACGCTTTCCGCGATGCCTTCAATGATGCCCAATTGCACCGGGCCCGCCCCAATCGACGCGAGAAAGGCGGGCAAAACCCAGTAGGCCATTTCGGTCGCAGTGTCATTCAGTAAGGCAGTGGTACCGAAAGCGAGAAGATTGCGGGAGGCTGGGGAAGTGCTTTCGGGCATGGAAAACTTTTATCACAAATGAGGATGCGCGCCGAACGCGGGACGCTTCAGTACAGGGCGTCGTACTTTGTGACTTCCCAGGCGCCGTCCTGGTTCTCCAGCGTGACCGAGAACAGCTCCTTGTAGGTGGTCTGCTGATCCGGCTCAGTGCGGCGTTTGCCACGATAGTGCAGGATGCGCAGCGGCGGCGCATCTTCCCAATCGACTAACTTCCACGAAACCAGCGGGTGCTTCGCTTCTGAGTCGCAAATGAACCTAGCGTATTTCTTGCGATAGTCCTTTTCCCACTGCCCCAGTTGCTCCTTGCAATGACCATCACGCATAGCATCGAGATATTTTGCGGCAATGTGTTCAGAAGTACGGTCGCGCAGCGGGTTGAGTTCAATGGAGTTCGGGACGCCCGATAGCGGATCGTGATCTTCCGAGCGGGCCAGCACCGGGCCCTGATTGTCCAGCCAGATGAGGTAGCCGAAGAAAATCAGGAGCAACAGCGCGCCGGCGCCTACGGCGATACCGATTTGTGTGCGGGAAAACGCCATCTACAGGGAAGTTTAGCGCGCTGGTAAGGCTCCGCCAGATTACGACCGTGACGCGCAGGAGGACATGTACGGAAGGAACGGAAGAGAAACCCTTGGGTGGACGATGGGGTCCCCACCCAAGGTCTAAGTGTTCGAGGCGAAAAGGTTACTCGGCTTTGCTTTCGCCTTCGGCACCCGGAGCGGGATGCTCGACGCCGCCTTGCGCTTCGGCCTCTTCCATCGCCTTCTTGGCCTCGGCGGCACGTTTGGAGCGGGTTTCAGCGCGCTTCTGGCGCTTTTCGTCGAGAACCTTTTCGCTGCCCAGCAGTTCGATGAAAGCCTTGTCGGCGCCATCGCCCTTCTGCCAGCCGGTGCGAACGATGCGCAGATATCCGCCGTTGCGGTCTCCGAAACGCGGACCCAAGGTGTCGAAGAGCTTGTCCACCGCGGCGCTAGTCATCAGGTAGGCATGCGCCTGGCGGCGGGCCGCCAAATCCCCACGCTTGCCCAGGGTGATCATCTTCTCGACTTGCGGGCGCATGGCTTTGGCTTTGGGAACCGTCGTCTCGATCCGCTCCTCCAACACGAGCGAAGTGACCAGGTTCCGCAGCAGGGAGCGGCGGTGCGAGGTGGTACGTCCGAGTTTCCATCCAGATACTTTGTGACGCATAAAAATCCTCAGTCCTCAGCGGAAACAAATAAACGGGCGAGGACGCCCGTCCTCCGCAAATTTACAGATCGCTGTCGCCGTAGGCGGACGCGGGCAGAATTGTGCCGGAAGTGGGGCCGGGCACAGCGTTGCCGTGTTCGTCGATCTTCATCCCCAGACTCAAGCCCATGGTGCCCAGAATTTCCTTGATCTCGTTCAGCGACTTGCGGCCAAAATTCTTGGTCTTGAGCATCTCGGCTTCCGTCTTCTGCACCAGTTCGCCGATCGTCTGAATGTTGGCGTTCTTCAGGCAGTTGTAGCTGCGCACGGAAAGCTCCAGTTCCTCGACCGAACGGTTGAGGTTCTCATTACGGATTTCCGGCTTGCGCTCTTCCGCCGCGGCCGTAGTCTCGATGTCCTCTTCAAAGTTGATGAAAATGTTCATGTGGTCCTTCAGCAACTTCGCCGCCAGTCCGATGGAATCGGCCGGGGTGATAGAGCCGTTGGTCCACACTTCGAGAGTCAACTTGTCATAGTCGGTGATCTGGCCCAGACGCGCGGCTTCGACGGTGTAGTTGCACTTGCGCACCGGCGAGTGTACGGAGTCAATGGGAATGAAGCCGATGCCCAGGTCTTCGTCGAAGTTCTTGTCAGCGGAGACGTAACCGCGGCCGCGCTTGAGCCGCATTTCCATGTCCAGCTTGCCGCCTTCGCTGACGGTGGCGACGTAGACGTCCTTGTCCAGGACCTCAACGTCGGCGTCCGCTTCGATCATGCCGGAAGTGACCACACCCGGCTGATCAGCGCGCAGGTAGATGGCCTTGGGCGCATCGCCGCTCAGCTTGAAAGGAATCTGCTTCATGTTGAGGATGATGTCGGTCGCGTCTTCGACTACGCCGGGGATCGACTGGAACTCATGCAACACGCCTTCGATCTTTACCGCGGTGACCGCGGCCCCTTCAATCGAAGAGAGCAGCACGCGCCGCAGGGCGTTGCCGATGGTGGTTCCGAAGCCGCGCTCAAAAGGCTGCGCCCAGAATATTCCGTATTTATCAGTAACCGTCGAGGTATCGACGGCAAGACGTTTCGGTTTTTGAAAACCCTTCCACAGCATTGTTTATTCTCCTTCGACCATGTGGCTCAACCAAGGCATCCCGAAGGGTCCAGCTTCGGTCAAGCGCCTTGAGAAGGCTGATCTGGTGCGAAATGGACCAAAATCGTCGTTGGTCGTCCGTCGTTGGCCGTAAAGCGCGTGGCGAACGACCAAGGACGACCGACTGAAACTTACTTACTGTACAACTCCACAATCAACTGCTCATTCACCGGCAACTGAATCTCGTCGCGTTTGGGCAACGACAGCACACGGCCCTTGTAATTGTCGCGGTCGACCTCCAGCCACGTCGGCATGTTCTGGTGACTGGCGAAATCTTTGGCCGGCTCCAGAATCACCAGCTTGCGGCTGCCCTCACGAACAGCAATTTCCTCGCCTACGCTCACCTGGTAGGAGGGAATGTTCACCTTGCGGCCGTCCACTTGCACGTGGCCGTGGCGCACCAACTGTCGCGCCTGCCGGCGTGAAATTCCGAACCCGAGCCGGTAAACGACGTTGTCCAGTCGCCGCTCCAGTTGCTGCAACAACAAGTCGCCGGTGACGCCCTGGGAGCGCGCCGCCTTCTCAAAGTAGTTGCGGAACTGGCCTTCCTGGGTAAAGTAAATCCGCTTGGTTTTCTGCTTCTCGCGTAACTGCAGGCCGTAACCCACAATTTTCGCCTTGCGATCTTTTCCGTGCTGGCCGGGGGCGAAGTTGCGCTTCTCGATGGGACACTTATCGCTGAAGCATTTCGTGCCTTTGAGGAACAGCTTGATGCCCTCGCGGCGGCAAAGACGACAGACTGGATCGGTATAACGTGCCAAGTTGCTTCTCCTTTAGATGACCGGTTTACAGGTTTGGCTTCACCCTTCGTCCCGGACGTTACGAAACCAGTCGTTGGCCGACCGTTGTCGGTCGTTGGCCAACAACTCACTACACTCTTCTGCGCTTCGGCGGACGGCAGCCATTATGCGGAATCGGCGTCGAATCCTTGATGGTCCGCACCTCGATGCCGGCGGCGGCCAATGCACGCACCGCCGATTCGCGCCCAGAGCCAGGGCCGCTGACTCGCACCTCGACGCTGCGCACACCGTGATCTCGTGCCATGTTGGCGGCATTCATAGCCGCTTGCTGCGCTGCAAACGGCGTCCCTTTGCGCGACCCGCGAAACCCGAGCGACCCGGAACTTTTCCAGGACAGCACGTTTCCGGCGGGATCGGTGATGGTCACAATGGTGTTATTGAAGGAGGCCTGAATGTGCGCGATGCCATGCGCCACATGTTTGCGCTCTTTCTTCTTGAACGCCTTCTTTTTGCCCTTTCGCTCCGGCACAGCGCCGGCAGCGGGTGCTGCTGCAGCAGGTTTCGCCATAGATACTTTAGCTCCTAGCTACTGGCCTCTAGCTAAGAGCTAGAAGCTAACAGCCCGTTCTTACGTCTTTGCTGCCGATTTCTTCTTGATCGCGACCGTACCCTTACGCGGACCCTTGCGAGTGCGCGCGTTGGTGTGAGTGCGTTGTCCGCGCACCGGCAGGTTGCGGCGATGCCGATATCCGCGATACGAGCCGATTTCGATGAGGCGCTTGATGTTCATCTGCACCTCTTTGCGCAGATCGCCCTCAACCATGCCCTCACCTTCGATCACCTGGCGGATGCGGTTTACCTCATCCTCACCCAGGTCCTGCACCTTCTTCATCGGGTCCACCTTGGCCTGATCGAGAATGCTGGCCGAGCGTGGATGGCCAATGCCATAGATATAGGTGAGCGCGATGTTCACGTGCTTGTTGCGCGGAAGGTCGACGCCTGCAATACGTGCCATAGTTTTCCCTTTAGCCTTGCCGTTGTTTGTGCTTCGCGTTCTCGCAGATCACCCGCACCACCCCGCGGCGGTGGATGATCTTGCACTTATCGCAAATTTTCTTGACTGATGCTCGTACTTTCATAAACCCAGCTTTCAGCCGTCAGCTCTCAGCCATCAGCAAAATCATGGCTGAGGGGGCGATGGCTCATTTGTACCGATAAACAATTCTTCCGCGATTCAAGTCGTAGGGCGAAAGTTCGACAGCGACCTTGTCGCCCGGCAAGATGCGGATGAAATTCTTGCGCATCTTGCCCGAAACGTGTGCCAGCACCTGATGCTTATTTTCCAGTTCAACCCGGAACATAGCGTTGGGCAGCGGCTCCAGGACCGTAGCCATGACTTCAATCGCGTCTTCTTTGCTCATCGACTCCTTGAATTTCTCGGTTAAGAGATCCTTCGCTACGCTCAGGATGTCGGCAGCGGGCTCCCGCTTCGCTCACGCCCGCTAAACACCTCAACTTTGCTCATCGAATCCTTGAAATCAGCTTTCAGCTCTCAGCCGTCAGCTTTCAGCAAAGCCTCTCACAAGCTGAGAGCCGATAGTTGAAGGCTGCTCTTATTGCGTCAAAATCATCGGCCCGTCTTTGGTCACGGCCACGCAATGCTCAAAATGAGCGCTGCAACTTCCGTCGGCGGTGACTGCGGTCCATTTGTCGTCCAGCACGCGGGTACCGGGCTTGCCGAAGTTCACCATCGGCTCGATGGCCAGCACCATGCCTTCGCGCAACCTTGCGCCATGCCCACGAGCGCCGAAGTTCGGTACCTGAGGATCTTCGTGCAGCCGGGTACCGATGCCGTGTCCGACGAACTCGCGCACTACGCTGAACCCATTCGCTTCCACGTATTCCTGAACTGCGGCGCCCACGTCACCCAGCGCGTTACCAATCCGCATCTGCTCGATTCCCTTGTACAGCGAAGCCTCGGTGACTTCGAGCAGTTTGCGCACTTCCGGCTTCACAGACGGTCCCACTGGAACGGTGATCGCCGAGTCTCCGTAGTAGCCATCGAGCACCACGCCGCAATCGATGGAAACAATATCGCCGTCCTGCATCACGCGCTTCTCGGATGGAATCCCATGCACGATCTCTTCGTTCACCGAGGTGCACAGCACGCACGGGTAATCGTAATAGCCTTTGAAAGCAGGCTTGGCGCCCAGATCTTTGATCTTCTTATCAGCGGCCCGCTCCAGGTCCATCGTCGTAGCACCCGGCGCGACCACGGCGCGGACATGCTCGAGCACTTCGCGAACGATGTGTCCGCTGTGGCGCATCTTTTCAATTTCCGCCGTCGATTTGCAAACGATCGCCATAAACTCATCCGCTGACCGTGGCAGGGCCACGGCTCTCAATCTCGCGAAAGATCTGTTCGGAAACCTCATCCACGGGCAAGCCGCCGTCCACCGACACCAGCCGCCCCTTGCGCTCGTAATATTCGGCGACTGGCCGCGTCTGCTGCTCGTAAGCCAGCAGGCGTTCCCGGATCACCTCTTCACGATCGTCGTTGCGGATGACCAGCCGAGATGCGTCAACGTCACACAGTTCGTCAACGCGCGGAGGCTGAAGATGGACGTTATAAATGCGTCCACAGACAGGGCAAGTCCTGCGTCCGGTAAGGCGAAGCAACAATTCATTATAGTCAACGTCAATCCGGATCACAATCGGCAGGCACTTGCCGCGCTTCGAGTTTTCAAAGAACTCATGCTCCAAGAAAGCGTCCAGCCATCCCGCCTGAGCGGGAGTACGTGGAAATCCGTCGAGGATAAAGCCGCGCTCGCAATCCGCTTCGCGCAAGCGCTCGGCCACCATGTCGTAGAGCAGTTCATCCGGCACGAGTTCGCCCCGCGCCATGATGTCCTTCGCCAACTGCCCCAGTACGGTCGCATTCTTCACATGTGCCCGCAGCAAATCACCGGTCGAGATCTGCGGAATGCCGTACTGTTCGGCGATCCGTTTGGCCTGAGTGCCTTTGCCGGCACCCGGAGGTCCGATCAGCACAATCGGTCCAATGTTGCGCGAAGTTTCCTCCGCCATCGATCTGGCCTCGTTCCTCCTCACCCCGACTCACCCGGCGACAGCCGAGCGCACAGCGAATTCCCTGCCGGCGAGATGCCGGCGCTAGTTCAAGCCCACGTTCGGCGGCCGCGGATACGGCCACTGCGCGGCGTGAATCCGTCATAGTGGCGCATGATCAGTTGCGCCTCAATCTGCGTGACCGTATCCATGGCCACGCCTACGACAATCAGCAGCGACGTACCCCCAAAGTAAAACGTTACACCCAGCCCGTTCGTCATCCAGGTTGGCAGGCGTTCAAAAAACGCTCCCACCGGCCCCCACAAGTGGTTGAGGTGAATTCCGGCAATCATCCACTCCGGAATAAACGAGATGATGATAAGGTACAGCGCGCCCACCAGCGTAATCCGCGTTAGGATTTCATTAATGTGGTCTGCCGTACGCCGGCCGGGCCGGATGCCGGGAATGAATCCGCCATACTTGCGCATGTTATCGGCGACTTCATTGGGGTTGAAGACGATCGAGACGTAGAAGTATGCAAAGAAAATAATCCCAACAGCGTACAGGAAGGTGTACAGCGGTTCGCCCCAGCCGAGGGCTCGGATGAGGTCGCCGAAATAGCGGTTGTTCCGCAGGCCGTAGCCAACGGTTTGCGGCATAGTCAAAATCGAAGAGGCAAAGATCACTGGCATCACGCCACCGGCATTGACGCGCAAGGGCAGGTGTGTGGATTGTCCGCCCATGACTTTGCGTCCCACCACGCGCTTGGCATATTGCACCGGGATTCGCCGCTCGCTGCGCTCGACAAAAACGATGAACCCCACCACCAGAATCATGATTCCGACCAGCAGAATCATTGCAGGCGCGGTGAACGCGCCCCAGGCGTCGGTGTGGATCTTATCCAGCAAGTCAGCGACGCCGCGCGGCAGCCCAACCACAATCCCGGCAAAAATCAGCAGCGACATGCCATTGCCAACGCCGCGCTCCGTGATCTGCTCGCCCAGCCACATGATGAAAGCGCTGCCGGTGGTGAGCGTCAGCATGGTCATGAGGGTGAAACCGACACCGGGATTCACCACGAAATCACCGGATTTCTCCAGGCTGATGGCAATGCCGAGCGACTGCACCGCGCTCAACAATACGGTCAGATATCGCGTCCACTGGGTGATTTTCTTGCGGCCGAGTTCGCCTTCCTTCTGCAGTTTGGCCAGCGGTTCATAAACCACGGTGAGGAGCTGCAGAATGATCGAGGCCGTAATGTACGGCATGATGCCCAGGGCGAAGATGGTCAAGCGGCGCAGCTGGCCGCCGGAGAACAGGTCCACGAAACCCAGGAACGTTCCGCGGTTCTGATCGAAGAACTGCTGCAACTTATCGGCGTTCACTCCCGGCGTGGGAATGTGGCCGCCCAGGCGGTACACCGCCAGCAGTCCCAGCGTAAACAAAATGCGCCTGCGCAGGTCGGGAATGCGAAAGATGTTAGCCAGTTTTTCCAGCATTACTGCAAGACCTCGAACTTGCCCCCAGCTTTGGTGATCTTCTCCTGCGCCGACTTGGAAAATTTGTGGGCCTTCACGGTGAGCGCGACCGAGAGTTCACCGTCACCCAGTATCTTGACCGGCCGCTGCGTGCGAACCACTCCAGCTTTGCGCAACACCTCGGGAGTGATCGTGGTCTCACCGAGTGCCACCAGCCGTTCCAGGCTCACGATGGCGTATTCCTTGCGAAAAATGTTGGTGAATCCGCGCTTGGGCATGCGGCGGTGCAACGGCATCTGTCCGCCCTCAAAACCGCGCAGCATGCGGGAACCGCTGCGGGAACGCTGGCCCTTGTGTCCGCGGGTAGAGGTCTTGCCCATCCCCGAACCCATGCCGCGCCCCACGCGTTTGCGCTTCTCCGAGGCCTTCTTCGGTGCTCGAATATTGGATAAGTTCATAAGAAGCTCTCAGCTTTCAGCCATCAGCTTTCAGTTCCCTTTTCTGCGGAGCCGATAGCTGACGGCTGATAGCTTTCTTACTGCACAATCTCCACCAGGTGCGGGACCTTCGCCACCATGCCGCGAATGGACGGCGTGTCAGGCCGTTCGATCACCTGATTCAGCCGGGTAAAGCCCAGTCCCTTGACCACCCTCTTTTGTTTCACGGGCGCACAAATGGCGGAACGCACCCACTTCAGGTGAATTTTTCCGTCGCCCGAATTTGCTTTCTTCGCAGTCATCGCAAAAATCCTTTTCTTTGAACTTGCCGGCAGGACGCAGGCGCTGCCTTTACAACTCTTCCACTGTTTTGCCGCGCATGGCCGCTACCGCATCCCTGTTCTTCAGCTTCTTTAGTGCGTCAAACGTTGCCTTGATCACATTGTGCGGATTCGTAGTTCCGATCGACTTGGTCAGTATGTTCTGCACTCCCGCCGAGGTCATCACCGCCCGCACCGCGCCACCCGCGATCACTCCGGTGCCTTCCGGCGCCGGTTTAAGCAGCACCATGCCCGATCCGAACCGTCCCAGGACGGTGTGCGGAATGGTCGTCTGAGTAAGATTGACCCTCACCAGATTCTTCTTGGCCGATTCAATGCCTTTGCGGATCGCCTGCGGAACTTCCTTCGCCTTGCCCGATCCGTAGCCGACCACGGCGGCACTAGGGTCTCCCACCACAACCAAAGCGGCAAAGGAAAGATTCTTACCTCCTTTAACCACCTTGGTGACCCGGTTGATGGCCACCACCTGGTCTTTCAGCTGATAGGCCCCTGCGTCGAGTTTTTTTATTACAGTTGGCATTCTGATCTCTTCCCGATTCGTAATTTGTAATTGGGGAATTTGTAATTTCAAAAGTGCCTGACTCGGCGATCCTTCAAATTACGAAGTTACAAATTACCCAATTAGCAATTCCCTAGAACTGCAGTCCTGCTTCACGGGCGGCGTCGGCCAGGGCCTTCACCCGTCCGTGATAGATGTAGCCACCGCGATCGAACACAACTTTCGTGATCCCCTTGGCTTTGGCGCGCTCCGCAATGGCCTTGCCCACCGCTTTGGCCGCAGCGACGTTGCCGCCGGTGCGCTTCTCGCCCTTTTTGCCTTCGGCGGAATGCGCAGCTACCAGCGTGGTGCCGTGCAGGTCGTCGATCACTTGCACGTAAATGTGATTCAGCGAACGGTACACGTTCAGCCGGGGACGTTCGGCCGTGCCCATGATCTTCTTGCGAATCCGGTCATGGATGTGCCGCCGATTTGTGTTCTTCGATGTCCGAGTAAGCATCTGTCGTTCCTTCGCTAACTGCCGAGCTGCGCTCGGCCTGCCCGCGCGAGACGCGCGCGCCTACACAATTATTTATTTGGCGCCTGTCTTGCCAACTTTCTTCTTCAGGCGCTCGCCCGCGTAGCGCACTCCTTTGTTCTTGTACGGATCGGGTGGACGCAAGCCGCGCATCTCCGCCGCCACCTGGCCCACTTTCTGCCGGTTGATGCCGGAGATACTAAGCTTGGTCTGCTTGGGATCCACCGTCACATCAATGCCTGAGGGCAGCGGATACTCGATGGGATGGGAATAGCCGAGGCTGAACACCACGACACCCTTACCCTTCAACTCCGCGCGATACCCGATGCCAACAATCTCCAGGTCCCGCGTCCATCCCTTGGTGACGCCTTCAACGGCGTTGTTCACCAGCGCGCGGGCCAGGCCATGGAGCGCGGCCTGAGAATCGTTCTCACGGATGGCTACCAGATGGCCATCCTGTTGCTGCATTTGGATGCCAGGAGGTAAAGCTGTTTCCAGTTTGCCCTTCGGCCCTTGCACGGCAACCATGTTGCCTTCGATTTTGGCGGTCACTCCCTTGGGGAGCAGGATCGGTTTTTTTCCAATTCGTGACATAACAAGCTCTCAGCTTTCAGCTCTCAGCTTTTCGCCGCTACTCGCTACTAGCTACTCTAGCGACCACCTACCACACTTCGCAGAGGACTTCGCCACCGAGGCCTTCTTTGCGCGCCCGGCGGCCGGTCATCACACCGCGTGGCGTCGTGAGAATGTTAATGCCGAGACCGCCCAGCACACGGGGGATCTCAGTGCGACGCACATAGACTCGGCAACCGGGACGAGAAACCCGCTCCACGTTCGAGATCGCCGCCTCGCTACCGTTACCATACTTGAGGTAAAGGCGCAGGACCTTGTGCCCGTCCTCTTCCACGGCCTTGTAGTTGACGATATAACCCTCTTCCTTGAGGATGCGGGCAATCTCCGCCTTCAACTTGGAAGTAGGAACATCCACCTTCTGATGACGCGCGCGAATTGCATTGCGAATGCGCGTCAGCATGTCTGCGACCGGATCGGTCAACCTCATCGTTTTGCTTCTCCTCAGTCACCCGTTCGCTTCGGTCATGAATCGAAGACCGAAGAACCCGCGGCGGCTCTTTTTCACACGTGCTTACCAGGACGACTTCGAAACCCCAGGAATCTCTCCCCGCAGCGCCAACCCACGAAAACACAGGCGGCAGATACCGAACTTGCGGAGATAGGCGCGCGGCCGTCCGCAAATGTGGCAGCGGTTGTGCTTGCGCGTAGAGAACTTGGGCTTCTTTACGTTACCCGGCTTTACCGAACTTTCGGTGCCATCTTTCACTCGTTTTGCTGTGGTTGCCATGAATCCTTTCGATTGAGCCATTGAACCAATGATTCAATGACTCATTCAGTCAATCTCTCAATTCCTACGCCCGGAACGGCATTCCTAAATGCTTCAACAAAGACCGCGCCTGGTCATCGCTGCCGGCGGTCGTCACGATAGTGACGTTCATGCCCTTCAGCTTGTCCACTTTAGCGTAATCGATCTCCGGGAAAATCAACTGGTCGTGGAGACCCAGAGTGTAATTGCCGCGACCGTCAAAAGACTTGGTCGATACTCCGCGAAAGTCGCGCACGCGCGGCAGCACGACGTTCACCAGCCGGTCGAAAAATTCATACATGCGGTCGCCGCGCAAAGTGACCATGGCGCCGATGGGCTGGCCGGCGCGCACCTTGAAGGCGGCGATCGACTTCTTGGCCCGCGTGATGACCGGCTTCTGGCCGGTGATCTGGCCGAGTTCGCCCGAGGCCGGATCCAGGATTTTTGCGTTCTGCGTCGCCTCGCCCACGCCCATGTTGACCACAATCTTTTCCAGATGCGGCACGGCCATGGGGTTTTTCAGGTCGAACTCCTTCATCAGCGTGGGAGCGACTTCCTTGCGGAAGCGGTCCTTCAGTCGCGGCGTCTCCTTGGCGCTGTGACGCGCGGCTTCGGGAGCTCGCTGCTCTTCTTGCGGCGCGCCTTTCTTGTCTTTTTTGTCCTTTGCCATTGCTCAGTTACCTTCTCTTCGCCCCACTCGATCTGCGCAAGATCCTTCGCTTCGCTCAGGATGACGCCCGCTGGGCTCAGACGCCCAGCGAAACGGCGTCACTTGTCTAAGGTCGTTCCGCACTTTTTGCACACCCGAACCTTGCGGTCGCCACGCATCTCGTGGCCGACGCGCACCGGCCCGCAGGCCGCACACACCAGTTGCACGTTGGAAAGCGCAATGCGGCTCTCCTGCTCGGCGATTCCGCCCTTTATGTTGCGCTGCGGGTTGGGCCGCACATGCTTTTTTACGATCATGACGTGCTCGACCAGGACTTTGCCGTCGCCGGGAAACACGCGCAGCACACGGCCTTCCTTGCCCTTGTCGCGCCCGGTGATCACTTTCACCGTATCGTTGCGCCGAATATCAACTCGTTTATGAGCAGTTGCTGTGGTTGCCATTTTCTAAAATCCTTTGCTGCTTCACTGCGGACAGCCGAGACGGCTGTCCCTACGTGTTCCTATAAGACTTCCGGCGCCAGCGAAACAATCTTCAAGAATTTCTTCTCTCGCAGTTCGCGGGCCACGGGTCCGAAGACGCGCGTTCCCACCGGCTCGCCGGCTTCGTTAATCAGCACGGCTGCATTCTGATCGAAGCGGATGTAAGTGCCGTCACGCCGCCGGTGTTCTTTGCGGGTCCGAACAATCACCGCTTTGACCACTTTTCCCTTTTGCACCTGGCCATCGGGAGAAGCTTCCTTGACGCTGGCCGTGATCACGTCTCCCAGGCCGGCATTCAATCCGGTGGCGCCGCCGAGCGGCAGAATCATCTGCAGCTTGCGGGCGCCGGAGTTATCGGCGACCTCGAGCATGCTCCTCATCATCACGGCCATAATTCAATCTCCCTGCTTCGTCGTGGCATGGCTTACGAAGCTTCGCTGGCAGCGGCCTCAGGCGCGAGCTTCGCCTTGCGAATCACTTCCTTCAGCCGCCAGCGTTTCAGTTTCGACAGCGGACGGGTCTCTTCGAGCCGCACAAAATCGCCCACGTGGGCCAGGTTCTTCTCATCGTGCGCATAAAACTTCTTGGCCTTGGAAACCACGCGGCCATAAAATGCGTGTGACTTTGTCCGCATCACGCGCACCACGATGGTCTTCTGCATACGGCTGGAAACCACCTCGCCCACGACTTCCTTGCGCCGCCCGACGGCTGCCGCTGTGTTGGTCTCTGCCATTACTTCTTCTCCGTTTTGCCGGCAAGTTCACGCTCACGGGCAATGGTCTTTACTCGCGCGATGTCCCGGCGCAGGCCGCGAATCTTCTTCAGGCTCTCGGTCTGGCCCATATTGAGCTGGAACTTGAGCTTGAAGAGCTGATCGTTGAGATCGCGCTCCTGATGGCCCAATTCTTCGTCGGTTAAGTTGCGAACTTTCTCGGATTTCATAATTCAGTTCCCAGTTGCCGCTTCTCAGTGCACCGCTGACTCGCGCTTGACGAACGTCGTGCGCAGCGGCAGCTTGTGCGACGCCAGCCGCATGGCCTCAAAAGCCTCCTGCGGTGTGACCCCTTCCATTTCGAACAAAATCTTGCCCGGACGGACCACGGCCACCCAGTGATCGGGCGCGCCTTTGCCTTTTCCCATACGGGTTTCGGCTGGTTTCTTGGTCACCGGCTTGTCCGGAAACAAGCGCAGCCAAATCTTGCCGCCGCGCTTGATGAAGCGGGTCATGGCCACGCGGCTGGCTTCGATCTGCCGGTCGGTGATCCAGCCGGGTTCGAGCACCTTCAAACCGTAATCTCCGAAGGCGAGCTGGCTTCCCCGCCAGGCTTTCCCGGTCATGCGTCCGCGCTGCTGCTTGCGGTACTTTACTTTCTTCGGCATCAACATAAAATCAGCTCTCAGCTTTCAGCTCTAAGCACTCACCCATCAAAATGCGCCCGCCGGCTGCTGCGCCTCGCGCTTCTTTTGCGGGAGGATTTCGCCACGATAAATCCAGCACTTCACACCAATCACGCCGTAAGTGGTCCGGGCCTCAGTGAAACCATATTCAATGTCAGCCCGCAGGGTATGCAGCGGCAAACGGCCCTGCAGATACCATTCCGAGCGCGCGATTTCGTTTCCGTTCAGACGCCCGCTGACGCGGACTTTAATTCCCTTGCACCCGAAACGCAGCGCCGAATCCACCGCCTTGCGCATGGCGCGGCGGAAACCCACGCGCTTTTCGAGTTGCAGCGCGATCGACTCCGAGACCAGTTGCGCGTCCAGTTCCGGCTTGTGAACTTCCTGGATATCGATGTAAACCTCTCGCGAGGTGCGCTTTTGTACGTCCTGCTTGAGCTTGTCGATCTCGGCGCCCTTGCGTCCGATGATGATCCCCGGGCGCGCGGTCTTGATGATGACGCGCAACTTGTTGCCTGGGCGCTCGATTTCAATCGTGCTCACGCCTGCGGACTTGAGCTTTTCCTTGAGCTCATTTTTCAGCTTGACGTCTTCGAGCAGCAGCTTGTCGTAATCCCGCTCGACAAACCAGCGCGACTTCCACGGCTTGGTGTAGCCGAGGCGAAAACCATAAGGATGAACTTTTTGACCCATAATTCTCCGATCGCTTCTTCCGCCGGCGCGACTGCCGGCTCTACTTCCTCGCTCCTACCGCTTTCTTCTTGCCCGAAGATTTCTTTCTCGCCGCGGTCTTCTTCGCCGGGGCCTGCGCGCTTGCGGCTTCCTCACCCACAACGGTGGCCAGAGCTTCGCCGCTCTTGCCGCGCTCTGCCAACGTGATCTCCAGGTGCGCAATGCGCCGCACATAACGGAAGGCGCGGCCCATGGGTGCAGGACGAATGCGCTTCATCCGCGGCCCATCGTTGGCGATGGCGCGCTTCACATAAAGGCTGTCGAGATCAACGTCAACGCCCTTCTCGCTGCTCAGATAGTTGGCATTCTCGACCGCTGAACGCAGCAGCTTCTCAATCGTGGGCGCCACCCGCTTCTTGGTGAAGGCCAGCGTATTGAGCGCTTCCTCGACGCGGCGGCCCTTGATCAAATCCAGCACCAGGCGGGCCTTTTGCGGCGAGACGCGCATGAACCGGGCTTGAGCTCGAAATTCCATCTGTCTCCTTTACGCCTTCGGCGGCGTTGGCGCCGCAGGTGCTGCCGCCGGCGTCGCTCCTGCCGCTGGAACCGGAGCTCCCGGGCCGCCGGGCACACCAGCCGGCTTGGCAGCCACTTCAGTCGCCGCTCTCATCGAGTGCGCCTTGAACACGCGAGTAAAACTGAACTCGCCGAATTTGTGTCCCACCATGTTCTCGGTGACGTATACCGGAATAAATTTCTTGCCGTTATGCACGGCGATGGTGTGTCCCACAAATTCCGGAATAATGGTGGAGCGCCGCGACCACGTGCGCAGCACTTTCTTCTCATTGCGCGCGTTCATGGCTTCTATCCGGGTTTGCAGATAGCCATCCACGAACGGTCCCTTTTTGGTTGAACGTGCCATAAAATCAGCTTCTAGCTGTTAGCTCCTAGCTTTTGGCTCAATCTTTTGTCATTCCGAACCGCTTCAGCGGTGAGGAATCTGCTGTTCGAGATCCCTCGCTCCGCTCGGGATGAGCGCTGCGGGCTCAGACGCCCGCAAAACGCGCTCACTTCGAGCGACGGCTCACGATAAACGCGTCCGTCCGCTTGTTGTTGCGCGTCTTGTAGCCGCGCGTCGGCTGACCCCAGGGGGTCACCGGATGGCGGCCGCCGGAAGTTTTGCCTTCGCCGCCACCGTGCGGATGGTCCACCGGATTCATGGAAACGCCGCGGTTGTGCGGACGCTTTCCCAGCCAGCGCGTGCGTCCAGCTTTACCGATCGTAATGTTCTCGTGGTCCAGGTTGCCAACCTGTCCGATGGTCGCCAGGCAATCCTGGGAAACCTTGCGGGTCTCGCCCGAAGGCAGTTTCACCAGCGCATACTCAGCTTCTTTGGCAACAAGCTGCGCGGCGCCTCCGGCTGAGCGCACCATCTGCGCGCCCTTGCCCGGTTTCAATTCAACATTGTGAATCGTGGTGCCGGGCGGAATGTTGCGCAGCGGCAGGGCATTGCCCACTAAAATATCCGCGTCCGGGCCGCTGACGATTTTCTGTCCCACCTTCATGCCATCGGGCTGCAGAATGTAGCGCTTCTCGCCGTCGGCATAGTTCAGCAAAGCAATGCGCGCCGAGCGGTTGGGATCGTACTCGATGGAAGCTACGGTCGCCGGAATGCCGGTCTTGTCGCGCTTGAAATCTATGATGCGCAACTTCTTCTTGTGCCCGCCGCCGATGAACCGGCTGGTGGTATCGCCCGAGTTGCGGCGGCCACCGGTGCGCGGCTTGGGCTCAGTCAGCGGCTTGTACGGGTGCGCGCTGGTAATGTCGTCGTTGACCAGCGTGGTGCGGTAGCGCAACGTCTGGGTTGTCGGTCTGTAAGTTTTGATTGCCATAAAAAGCTCTAAGCTTTCGGCTATCAGCTCTCAGCTTCTTCTCCGCCGCTCTTTACTGAAAGCTGACGGCTCAAAGCTGATAGCTTCCTACAAATTCTGCGCGTACTCCGGCATCTTTTCGCCGGCTCGCAAGCGCACGTAAGCCTTCTTCCAATCCGGACGATAGCCGGCAAACTTGCCCCGCCGGCGTTCCTTGCCCGGATACGTCGCTGTGCGCACGGAATGCACCTTCACTTTGAAAATGCTTTGCACTGCTTCCTTGATCTCGGTTTTGGTCGCCTTGGGTGCCACCTGGAAAACCAGCGTGTTCTGGTTTTCCTTGATGGCCAATCCCTTTTCGGTGATGACCGGACGCCGCAAAATCTGGTATGCCGATTTCATCAGGCCACCTCCGCCGCTTTGTCATGGCGCACGCGCCGCCGTGGGGCCCGGGCAGTTTTCTTCGGCTCTTTCTCGCCTTCCGGCTTGCGTTGCCGCTTGGGCACAGAACTCTTCAGCGACACCTGCATCTTCTCAATGGCCGGCTGGGTGAAAATCGCCCGGTCGTAGCGCAGCAGGTGATACGGGTGAACTTCATTACTGCTCATCAGCTCGATTCCATCCAGGTTGCGCGAACTCAATTCCAACGTGCGGTTGCCGTGCTTGGGGACCTCGACCAGCAAGGCCGTTCCGTCCACTTTCAACTTATCCAGCGACTCGCGGAAAGCTTTTGTCTTGACTTCCTTGAGGTCGAAGGCATTCACCACGACCAACTTGCCGTCGGCGAACTTGGCTGCGAGCGCCGAACGCAGCGCTCCCAGCAATTTCTTGCGCGGAAACGCGTAGTCATAGGAACGCGGTTGCGGACCGTGCACCGTGCCGCCATGTCGCCACAGCGGAGAACGGATGGAACCAATACGAGCGCGTCCGGTGCCCTTCTGCCTCCAAAGTTTCTTGCCGGAACCGGAGACTTGCCAGCGCGCTTTGGTCGCGTGAGTGCCGGCGCGCTGGGCAGCGCGATAGTGCTTCAGGGCTTCCCAGAGCAAGTCCTCGTTCACTGCGCCGAAGACTTCATCGGCAAGGTCGAGTGTTCCGACCTTGGCTCCGCTCAGGTTGTGAATATCGATAGTTGGCATTCTGTTTTTCCCAGCTGCTAGCTACTTTCCTACGCTTTCTTGGCCGCGCGCTTGGCTGCCTTCAACGGGTCAACCGTGGTCGCGCCGGCAAATCCGCGCCGCTCTCTGGGCGGTTTCTTCGCCTTCATGATCACCAGGTACCCTCCGTTCGGGCCGGGCACGCTGCCTTCGACCACCAGCAGATTGTCGTCCTTGTCCACACCCAACACGCGCAAGTTACGAACCGTGACACGCGCATTCCCCATGTGTCCTGACATGCGCATGCCTTTGAACACCCGCGACGGAAACGCGGACGAACCGATCGATCCCGTGATCTGAAACATCGAACCGTGTGATTTTGGACCACCACCGAAATGGTGCCTCTTCACTACGCCCTGGAAACCGCGGCCCTTACTCACGCCGACGATGTCCACGAATTTCTCGCCGTCGAAGATGTCGACCAGCACGCGATCACCAGCCTTCACTGCGCCGTTGCCGTCGGCAGGCACTTTTTCGTCGACCTCGATCGGGACTTCGCGGACAAATTTTACCGGCGGCAGATTGTGCTTGCCGAGATGACCCTTCATCGGCTTGGTCAGGCGTGACTCCTTCACGAATTCGACAAGACCAATCTGGGCGGCATCGTAGCCGTCTTTCGTCTGGCTCTTATACTGCGTAATTACGCACGGCCCGGCCTGGAGCACCGTCGCGGGATGCACGTCGCCCTTGTCGTCGAAGAGCTGCGTCATGCCGACCTTTTTTCCTAAGATTCCAGCGACCTTTGCCATTTCTTTCTCCGTTCCCAGCGTGGCTCGCGGCTATTGGCTGGGTCTTGCTTTGTTCCAGAGATCCTTCGCTTTGCACAGGATGACCGCCGCGGGCTCCCGCTAGCGCTCACGCCCGCAAAACGCGGTCACTTATGTCCTTCTTTGCCGAACGCCTTGATCTCAACGTCAACACCGGCAGGCAAATCGAGCTTCATCAATGCATCGACCGTCTGTGGCGTAGGCTCGAGAATATCGAGCAGCCGCTTGTGCGTGCGGATCTCGAATTGCTCGCGCGACTTCTTGTCTACATGCGGCGAACGCAACACGCAGTACTTGTTCTTCATCGTGGGCAACGGAATCGGGCCCGCGATCTGCGCGCCGGTGCGCTTCGCAGTTTCGACGATCTCACCCGTGGACTGGTCCAGGATGCGGTAGTCGTACGCTTTCAGACGGATGCGAATTCTCTCTTTTCCAATCACGTTTCCACTCTCGATCCCCTTCCGGCCCTCCGGAAGGAAAGAACCTGCGGCAAGTTGCGAGCCGCGCTCGTTTTGTGGAGGCCGGGCGTCCCCGCCCGGCGCGACGGGCGAGACGCCCGTCCTCCATGTTGTTTTCTACTTCACGATCTCGGCAATCGTTCCCGCGCCCACCGTGTGGCCGCCTTCGCGGATTGCAAACCGCAACCCTTTTTCCATCGCCACCGGCGTGATCAGCTCAATTTCCAGGCTCACATTGTCGCC